>JAEEGK010003700.1_pt1 | contig 37889 bp, 31 predicted proteins | sample 8958771 | NCBI WGS metagenome assembly JAEEGK01 (sample SAMN16246547, study PRJNA631951) | gut metagenome | biome: gut microbiome; feature: rumen; material: SC-attached | host: Bos | place: Iran: Karaj | collected 2018-10
AGTACATTTTCATGCTTCTTAGTTATCTTTTTTTGACTCTAAGAGGAGTTGAAGAACATAATTTATGTCATCCGAATGCAACAATACATGTTTTATGCGCTCATCTCCTCTCTCCCCCTCTAAAATAGGGTAAAAAAGCCAAAAAATAGTGACTAAAAACCGTGATTTTGCGGTTCTTAGTCACATTTTTTCATTTTATGCGGTCTCAAAGAGTTTCCTGCAAGCTTTTCTCAAGATTTCCGCTCTTCAGTCCTGCAAGTTCTCCTACAAACTTTTCTCAAGCTTCTCGATCATCTCATCCACATGCTTCTTCTCTGCGATGAGCGGAGGAAGGAAGCGGATGACGTTTGCTCCCGCTGCGATGGTGATGAGGCCGTTGTCCATACCGCGTTTCACCGTGTCGTGGACATCAAACTTAAATTCAAGACCCTGCATCATCTTCATACCGCGGTGGTCTACGATGATGTCGGAATGCTTCTTTGCAAACTCTTCAAGCTTTTCCCAAAGGTAGTCGCCCACCTCGTTGGCATTTTTAATGAGCTGCTTCTCTTCAAAAATGTCAAAGACTTTGCTGACTGCGGCACATACAAGGGGATTTCCTCCGTAGGTGGAGCCGTGGTCTCCGGGCACAAGGGCTGTCGCCACTTTCTCTTTCGCGGCAAATGCTCCCACGGGAACACCGCTGCCGAGGCCCTTTGCCGATGTCATAATGTCCGGCTGAACATCAAAGCACTGATATGCAAACATCCTGCCGGAACGTCCCATTCCGCATTGTACTTCGTCGAGGATGAGAAGAATGTCCTTTTCGTCGCAGAGCTTGCGGATAGCTTTGATGAAAGCTGTGTTTGCGGGATGGATCCCGCCTTCGCCCTGAAGCGTCTCCATAATGATGGCTGCAGTCTTGTCGGTAACAAGCTTCTCGACGCTTTCATAGTCATTGTATTCGGCAAACTTTACATTTCCGATGAGGGGTTCGAAAGGAATGCGGTAGCTTTCCGTACCGGTCACCGCAACAGCGCCCATGGTACGTCCGTGGAAGGAGTGGTTCATGGCGATGATCTCGCTGTCAGCCTTTTTGTGCTTGTTGTAATAGTACTTTCTCGCAAGTTTTATGGCGCCTTCAACTGCTTCCGTCCCACTGTTTGTGAAGAAAACACGGTCCATGCCCGAAGCCTTGGTGAACTTCTCGGCTGCAAGAGTTGAAGGGATGTTGTAGTAGTAATTGGACGTGTGAGTGAGCTTTGTCAGCTGCTCGGTGAGTGCCTTGTTGTAATCCGGATTGTTGTAGCCCAATGCAAAAACTCCGATGCCGGCTGCAAAATCAAGGTACTCTTTGCCGTCATTATCGTAAAGATACATGCCCTCGCCGTGATCCAGAACAAGTGGATAACGGCCGTATGTGTGCATGAGAACCTTCTCAGCCCTTTCCATTACTTCCTTTGTTTCCATAATTTTCTCCTATTAACACGTGAGCTCATAACCCGGTTGGAAATGTCACGCCATCTGAGATGACAACTGTCGCTTCGCGATTCCTCGCTGAGACGGCATCATTCACTTACGTGCAAGATCTGCGTGACCATACGTCGGAATGCATGATAATTGCCTTTGGGACGAGTTAGAGATTCATTTATAGATCACTGTTCCGATACCCTTATCCGTAAAGAACTCCAGCAGCAGGCAGTGAGCCATTCTTCCGTCAAGGATGTGGACGGAACCGACGCCGTGTTCAATAGCTTCAATGCAGTTGTGGATCTTGGGAAGCATTCCGCCTCCGATGTTGCCGTTCTTGATGAGTTCCTCTGCTTCTGCTATGGAAAGGCTGGAAATCAATGTCGTCTTATCCTTGGGATCCTTGCAGACTCCTTCGATGTCCGTGAGGAAGGTGAGCTTTTCCGCGCCCAAAGCTTCCGCGATGGCGCATGCAGCGTCATCTGCGTTGATGTTGTACGCCTGGAAGTTGTCGTCAAGTCCGATGGGAGCAACAACCGGAACGAAATCCTGCTCGATGAGGGAAAGGATGAGTCCCGTGTCAACCTTGTCAACGTCACCAACAAATCCGATGTCCTGTCCGTCAACGGTGGCGCGCTTTACGTGCAGTGTGCAGCCATCCTTACCGCAGATGCCGACACTCTTGATGCCCAGCTGTTCCATGAACTGAACAAGATTCTTGTTGACCTTGTTGAGAACCATTTCGGCAACTTCCATGGTTTCGGAGTCTGTCACGCGCTTTCCTGCAACAAACACAGGCTCTTTTCCGAGAAGCCCTACCCATTTTGAAATTTCCTTGCCGCCGCCGTGAACGATGACGGGCTTCATTCCCACAAGTTTAAGAAGTGCCACGTCCTTGATGACGTTCTTCTGGATCTCGGGATCCACCATGGCGGAACCGCCGTACTTTACAACAACGATCTTGCCGCTGAATTTCTGTATGTAGGGAAGTGCCTCGATGAGCACGTCCGCACGATTGTTACCTGAAAGATAAGAGTATTCCATGTTAGTTTCCTTTTTCTTTAACTTCTGTAATCAGCATTGATCTTAACGTAATCATAGGTCAGGTCGCAGCCCCAGGCTGTAGCCTCGGCTTTGCCTTCCTTCATGTCGCAGAGGGCGGTAACTGCCTTTCCCTTAAGGATGCTTGTGGCGATCTCCTCGTCAAAATCCACGGGAACACCGTTCTCCACCAGCTGCTCAGTGCCGTTCTCGCTTGAGATGGTGATGTCCACCCTGTAGGGATCGAAATCCACTCCGGAATAGCCCAGTGCGCACATGATCCTTCCCACATTTGCGTCATTTCCGTAAACCGCTGCCTTGGTAAGGCTGCTCTTTATTACGGAAAGCGCCAGTGTCTTTGCCTTTGCTTTATCATTAACATTCACAACCCTGACTTCAAAAAGCTTTGTTGCTCCTTCTCCGTCTGCTGCGATGCTCTTTGCCATGAAAAGTGTCACGCCGTGAAGCGCTTCTTTAAAAAGTGCGTAATCCGCGCTGTTCTCGTCCCGGATCTCATCATTTCCCGCAAGTCCGTTGGCAAGAAGCATTACGGAATCGTTGGTGGAGGTGTCTCCGTCAACGGAAACCATGTTGAAGGTGTCTTCGATGTCTTCCCTGAGAGCTTTAAGCATCAGTTTCTTGTCGATCATAACATCGGTCGTGATGAACGCCAGCATGGTACACATGTTGGGGTGGATCATTCCGGAGCCCTTGCACATGCCTCCGATGACGCACTTTTTACCGCCGATCTCAAACTCAAAAGCGATCTGCTTGTTGTGTGTGTCGGTTGTCATGATGGCTTTTGATGCCTCATCTCCCGCTTCTACAGTGTCGGAAAGCTTCGTTGCCAGCACCTTTGTACCTGCCACGATCCTGTCAATGGGAAGCTGTTTTCCGATGACTCCGGTGGATGCCACAAGTACTTCCGAACCGTCAAGCTTCAGCGCTTCTTTTGCCGCATCGCTCGTCTTCCTGCAGTAGGAAAAGCCCTCTTCACCCGTGCAGGCATTTGCGATACCCGCATTTATTACAACAGCGGAAACCTTTTTGTCGGAATCCGTGAGTTCTCTGTCCCAAAGAACGGGAGCAGCTTTAACCACATTTTTTGTATAGGTTCCGGCAGTTACGCAGGGCACTTTCGAATAAACCATTGCCATGTCCGTTCTGTCTTTGTACTTGATGCCCGCTGCCGTGCAGCTTGCAGAAAAGCCCTGTGCAGCAGTAACTCCGCCTTTTATCTCTTTTATCATACTTGCCTCCGGATCTAATTTTCCTCACCTGCATTAAATGCAGTGATGTTTTCCTCATTCAGCACGAAATCGTAGAAATTCACGTCTTCTCTTTCTTTCCAGCCCACCTGGTGCCAGAAAGCATTACCGCCCTTGTTGTCGCGAAATGCCAGGAGCGACACCTTGTTAATGCCCTCTTCCGAAAGCATCCTCATGGCCCGGACCACCATTTCCTTACCGATGCCGTGACGTCTCATTTCTTTCTTTACGCACACATGGTACATGTAGCCCGTTCTTCCGTCATGTCCGCAAAGCACGGAGCCCACGATCTCATTTCCTGAAACCGCCACCACACTGGTGTTGGGATTTCTCTTTAAAAATTTTTCAATTCCTTCTTTTGAATCGTCGATGCTCCTGAGCCCGAATCCCGAAATGCCCTGCCAGAGGGCATATACTTTGTCGTAATCCGAAAGCTGCATGGCACGTATGATCACATTTTCCATTAAAACGATACCTCTGTCAGCATGATCTTCTTTGTAAAATCAAATCCATTTACGGGAACATGGGCACAAGGTCAAGTCCTTCGTCTTCAGGCAGGCCAAACATCAGATTCATGTTCTGCACAGCCTGTCCCGCCGCACCCTTAACGATGTTGTCCAGGGCGCCCATCATGATCACCCTGCCCGTTCTTTCGTCAAGGACGAAATTCACATCTGTATAATTCGATCCCTCCACCCATCTGGTTTCGGGGCAAATGCCTTTGTTCAGAACGCGAACGAACTTCTCGTTTTTGTAGCAGTCTTCGTAGGCCTTTCTGATCTCCTCTTCCGTAACGCCTTTTTTCACACAGGCATATGCAGTCACGAGGATCCCTCTGTTCATGGGAACAAGGTGGGGTGTGAAGTTCAGTATCACATTTTCACCGCTTGCATAGGACAGCTGCTCCTCGATCTCGGGAGTGTGTCTGTGGGTCGCAACGCCGTAGGCCTTGATGTTCTCGTTCACTTCGCAGAAGAGGTTGTCGGTCTTCGCGGAACGTCCCGCTCCGGAAGTTCCGGATTTTGCGTCTATTATCAATGTTGAAAGATCGATGAGTCCGGCCTTTGCAAGAGGATAGACCGTAAGTATCGAGCAGGTGGTGTAGCATCCGGGATTTGCAAGAAGTCTCGTCTTTTTGATGTCTTCACGGTTGATCTCGCAAAGTCCGTACACAGCTTCTTCTATGAACTGAGGCGCCTTGTGCTCGATCTTGTACCACTTTTCGTAGACCTTCACATCCTTCAGACGGAAATCCGCAGAAAGATCAATGATCTTGCATTTTTTCAGCACGTCCTCGGTGACTATGCCTGCGCAATAGCCCTGGGGAGTGGCGGTAAAGATCACGTCGCACTTGTCAGCCATCTCTTCTATGTTGTCATCGCCGCACTCTTCGTTGACGATCTCCGTGCAGTTCCTGAAAACATCCGAATAGCGCTGCCCTACGTAGGACTTGCTCCCGTAATGCACGATCTCCGCATCCCTGTGCTGCTTTAAGATCCGCACAAGTTCGTTTCCCGCATATCCTGTTGCTCCGATAATTCCGACTCTGATCATTTCTTTGTCCTTTTCTTTATTTTCTAACCTTAACTATGTATGCCTGAAATTCTTTATCATAAACAGGTTCCCTGTTTAAGTCTGCCACCCACTTTGACTCCGCATTCATTGTAGCGGGATAGAGTGAATAATGGCAGGTTCCCGCATCGTAAACCACATCTCCGAGACTCTTTAACATCTCGTGATTGATGTTCTGTGTAGCGTACCATGAACCTCTGTAGAACTGGTAATCGCTTCCGGCTTCCGTTCTCGCTCCGTCTTCTTCAAAAACGGTTCCCACCATGGTCTCGGTGTAGCCCACGTAGATGTAATCGATGTCAAAATCGTTGATGATCTTTCTGACCAAAGCTTCATCATCCGATGTGTAAAGAAGCGCCGTTGCATTGATCCTGTCAGTGTTTTCCGGAGGATAATCCAGGGTTCCTCCGTTTCTCCACAGCCATTCGTGGTTACCCCAGCCGATGATAGTGGGGCGTCCGGTGAAAGCAGAGATGGTAGCGAAAGGCTTGTATGCCGTTGTGGGCATCTGAACGATGACTGCGTCCGGCTCGGTGTTTTCATTCACCCAATGTATCATATCCTCAAGAACTTTTGTTCTTTCGGGGCTTTCCGCTGAATATATGCCTTCGAAGTAGTTCACTCCCAGCTCGCCCTCAACAATGGCATTGTAGGAGTCCAAAGTCCTTCCGGCCTTTTCCGATTTGGAGATGTCGCCGATGTAACCCCTTACTCCGTTTCCGAAGTAGAAGAAGGTCCATACCAGGAACACAAGAGCGACAATGGAAAGTGTCCTCTGCTTCATCGTTTCTTTAAAGAAGATGAGCCTTGTGACGCCGTAGGCCATGATCACGCCGAAAAGCATGGAAGACTGGTAGGTCAGCTTGAACATGGTATTTGTTCTGGCATATGTTCCGCCGTAGATGTCCTTCACGTAAATGAGCTCGCACATGAGTATGAGACCTATCGCACAGGCTGCGATGGTGAGAACATAAAGGTCTGAAATCTGTAAACGGTTAATGAATGAGAAAAGGTGATTGATGCTTCCCTTTTCTTTGTATACGGTACCGTCACTGTTACGGTCCTTGACGATCTCCTTACGGATGAATCCTGCGTCCGAACCGGCGTCCTTAACGACCTTCCCCTTCTTTGACTGTCCCGCCTTAAGAAGTTCTGCTTCTTGTTTGTATCTGTTGATGGCGATCACGTAGAGACCGACACATACGGAAATGGGCAATGCCCAAAGCACAGCCAGCTCGTAAGGGCTGGAATGGTAGTAGCATATGCTGATCCCGGCAGTCATGCTGTCGAAGAACACTGTAAAAGGAAGGGATACGATGGTGCTGATCACGATACATTCAACTGCGTGAACGCCTGTAAGTATCAGGGTGTCCCTGTTAAAACCTGTAAGGACAGCGTTTGAAAAGCAAAGGATCGCTCCGGAAACTACGAAGTAGATGGGAAAATCCCAGGAATTCGTCATTCTGATGATACCGATCAGGAAGCTGGCGATCAGGATCGAAGGATCCAGAGCCTCTTTAATAAGATACTTCACACTGATCTTCTCGAGCACGCCATTTTCTCTCGCTGCTTTCATTCTTTTGCTTCTGTTCAGCAAAAATCCCAGCAGCACGGAAATGATCAGGAACACATTTGTAATGTCAGTCACATGTGCATGCAGATCTCCGAGGATAAAAGAATAGGAAGGGAATTCATGGATCAGTGTTCCCCCTGTGGCATCGCCGTCCGAAATGAATCTGGTGGAAGCCGGGAACCAGTAGTTCGGCAGGTTCACAATGTCAAATCCCATCACATTCTTCATAAAGGGATAGATCACGGCATAAAGCACGTAGTGCATGTTTCCTGCGATGAAGACCGCAAAGCCGCCCAGCATACCGCCGATGTGGCAGCAGAAGGTCGTAACGATCTGCCTTGTACCTTCGAATTTAAGATCAACAGCCTTCTTTCTCCTGTCAAATTCTGCAATGGCAAGCTTCAAAAGCTCTGCCACCAGGGCGTAGGCCTGCACGAATCCGAGGGAGCAGATGGTCATAAGGTCAAGATTGTAAGCATAGCCCGGTGTTGTGCCTGCAACTTTTCCGAGGAATCCGCCGACGTAAATGCCGTAGTAGTAGTAATTTATCGGTTTTCCTGAGTACCACATGTCTCTGGGAGGCATATACTCTCCGTTCATAATGCTTGCAAGGAAACCGAAGTCCATGTACTTTTCCGTATCATTGGTAATGGTCGGGATGAAGCTTCTCATGTAACAGAAAAGAATGAACGCCAGCAGGAAAAGCACTTCGTAGTAAAGCGATCTTGAGATCTTTGCTCCCGTCAGCGCAGCAAAGGGCCTCTTTCCTTTTCTTATACACAAAAATGCATAAATACCATAATTCAAAACCGCACAGACAATGATACAGATCCATGTGTTCGTGTGAGTGAATTTCATGATCTTTATGGTGGAAAGTGTCCAGATGATCCAGGAGGTAACCTCGATCCCCAGAGCTTTTGCGATCATGTAGCCGCCGTCTCCGAATTTTTCGAACACCCCATGGCAGAGAGGGAAAAATGCGATCCCCAATGCCAGTATGCCTGCCCACCATTTTACCACGGTACCGAAGTCTTCACCCAGGTACCTGTTTCCGATAACAAGTGCGAACAAGCCCATAAAGAAAAGCACCACCAGCGAAATAACGGGAAAATCATCGTTATCGTGTGTCAAGTTTGTTTGAACATTTTTCATTTTACGAACTCCTCATTTTTCTGCGTTCACAAAATGAACGCAATAGAATATACATCACTTTGAATAATTATGCAAGATTTATTTTATATTTTTTCAATTCTCTTACGGTTCTTGACAGCGGAAAGCCCACAACATTGTAATAATCACCTTCCAGCCTTTCCACATAGGGAGCAAACAGCCCCTGGATCGCGTAACCTCCGGCTTTGTCAAAAGGTTCGCCGGTATTTACATAGGCTTCGATCTCTTCTTCGGTCATTTCACTGACAAAGACAGCAGTTTCTTCTGAAAAAACGGTTTTAAAAGTCTTTCCGTCCTTTCTCCCCGTAAGGCAGACCCCTGTGTGGACGAAATGTTTTTTACCGGAAAGGAGCTTTATCATTCTGTATGCATTCTCCTTCGTCCCCGGTTTTCCAAGGATCTTTCCTTCAGCAGCCACGACCGTATCTGCTCCTATAATAAGGAAATCTCCTTTTTCTTCCTTTTCGATCCTTTCGTACACATCGGAGGCTTTCATTTCCGCCAGTTCCCTGACCACTTCCTCCGGGATCGAACTGTTTATCTTTTCTTCCTTTTCGGAAGTTACGATCCTGAACTCTATCCCCAGATTTCCGAGGATCTCACGCCGTCTCGGAGAGCCGGACGCCAGTATTATATTCATTAAGCTGTTCCTTTCCGCTGTTAAGGCATTTTCCATGCGCAGCACATTAAGCTTCATTATAATAAAATTTCCACCATTGCGCAAGGGCGTGTGGGCAGTAATCACCAAATGAATTTTTTTGCATTATTTTCAAAAAAATCTTGCATAATTATAAATTATGTCGTATAGTAATGAACAAATTTAAACACACGATACTTTGATCGGGACCGGAGGGTTCTTTGCAAACAGTATCAGGACATATAAAAAGGAGAAAAAACATGGCAAAAGAAAAGGTTATACTCGCTTATTCCGGCGGTCTTGACACCACCGCGATCATTCCCTGGTTAAAAGAGAACTACGACTACGACGTTGTATGCTGCTGCATAGACGTTGGTCAGGGAAACGAACTTGACGGTCTTGAGGAACGCGCTAAGTACTCAGGTGCCGAGAAGCTCTACATCCTCGATGTAGTTGACGAATTCGTTGACGAGTACGCTATCCCCTGTGTTAAGGCAGGTGCAGTCTACGAGAACAAGTACCTTCTGGGTACATCCATGGCTCGTCCCATTATTGCAAAGAAGCTGGTGGAAGTTGCCCGTAAAGAAGGCGCTACCGCTATCTGCCACGGAGCTACAGGTAAAGGAAACGACCAGGTACGTTTTGAACTCGGCATCAAGGCTCTCGCTCCCGATCTCAAGATCATCGCTCCCTGGCGCTGCACAGACACCTGGAAGATGAAGTCCAGAGAAGACGAGATCGAATACTGCAAACAGCACAAGATCGATCTTCCCTTCGACGCAAGCCACTCCTACTCACGTGACCGTAACCTCTGGCACATCAGCCACGAAGGCCTTGAGCTGGAAGATCCCAAGAACGCTCCCAATTATGATGATCTCCTTGTTCTCGGTGTAACCCCCGAAAAGGCTCCCGACAAGGAAACCGTTATTTCCCTCTCCTTCGAAAAGGGCGCTCCCGTTGCTCTCAACGGACAGAAGATGAAAGCTTCCGACATCATCAAGGAGCTCAATAAGCTGGGCGGCGCTAACGGTATCGGTATCGTTGACATTGTTGAGAACAGAGTTGTGGGCATGAAGTCCCGCGGCGTTTACGAGACCCCCGGCGGAACCATCCTCATGGCAGCTCACGAGCAGCTGGAAGAGCTCATCCTTGACCGTGACACTCTTGCATACAAGAAGGGTATCGGCGACAAGTTTGCGGATGTGGTTTACGAAGGCAAGTGGTTCACTCCTCTTCGTGAAGCTCTGCAGGCTTTCGTTGAGTCCACTCAGCAGTATGTGACCGGTGAAGTAAAGCTTAAGCTTTACAAGGGCAACATCATCAAGCAGGGCACAACCTCTCCTTACAGCCTCTACAACGAGTCCATCGCATCCTTCACTACCGGCGATCTTTACGATCATCACGATGCTGAAGGCTTCATCAATCTCTTCGGACTCTCCTTAAAGGTTCGTGCAATGATGATGCAGAATAACAAGGACAACAAGTAACCTCATATAGCATTTACAAAAAAAGACTTTTCTCCGATCTTATAGTCGGAGGAAATCTTTTTTTGTTTCGGGGTTAAACCGATTGTTTTTTAAAAAAAATGATGATAAAATTCTTCTTACGCGAGGTGTGAGAAGGCTTGCGTATTCTGTTTTTTCGGGGGTGTGATTTGTGGGTAACACTGTATCTAAAAAAGTAACAAAAATCGTATGTATGGGTGATTCAATAACAGAGGGATTCGGACTCGGAAACGATTCCGCCATCTTCTATCCCACTGCTTTGAACGAGTATCTCGGACCGGCCTATTCTGTCCTTAACAAGGGTGTGACTTCATCCTGCGTCATAGATCATGAGATAGACGGCGAAGTCATGGGCCTGCCTTATGTACGGCAGCCGCGCTACACGGAAGCCATCGCAGCCCAGGGTGACATCTATGTCATCATGCTGGGGACAAATGATGCCTCCGATGGCTACAATCCGGATACAAAGAAAAAAGAGCCGCTTTTTAACATGATCAAACAGAAGGAGTTTTTCATCCCATCCTATCAGACTATCATAAACGATGTGCGAAAAGCTGTTCCCAAAGCAAAGATCTTTCTGGTCACTCCCATTCCCATAATGAAATGCCTGTGGCCCAAGCATCAGGAACGCTATCTCGCAAAGCTCCTGCCCATGATCAGGCATCTTGCAAGAGAGAACAAGACCTACTTTATAGATCTTCACAAAGAGTTTCTCCTGCTCCCCATCGAGCAGCTGGAAAACCTCTATCAGCCCGACGGTCTTCACCCGAATGTGGTCGGTGCCCAGGTCATCGCCAGCATCATTGCGGGATTTATAAAAGCAAAACACTGAACTTTAAAAGAGCTCCGTTGCTTTACAGCTTCGAAGCTCTCTTTTTTTATTTGTTCGCATCCTCGTTTCTTATCTGGGCTCTCTTGATCTTTCCTCCGAGAGTCTTCGGAAGTTCATCCACAAACTCAACGATACGGGGATACTTGTAAGGAGCGGTGGCATGCTTAACATGATTCTGCAACTCCTTGATGAGCTCCTCCGAAGGCGTGTAGCCCTTCGCCAGAACGACTGTCGCTTTAACTACCTGTCCGCGGATGGGATCAGGAGCTGCCGTGATGGCACATTCGACAACCGCCGGATGCTCGATCAGAGCCGACTCGACCTCAAAGGGTCCGATACGATATCCGGAACACTTGATAACATCATCATGTCTTCCCACAAAGCGGTAGTAACCGTCATTATCCTTCCATGCAACATCCTTAAGGTTGTAGTCGCCTCCCTTAAATGCAGCATTGGTCTGCTCTTCGTTTTTGTAATAACCGATGAAGAGTCCCACCGGCGGATTCTTTTTTACTCCGCAGATAGTGATCTCTCCTTCTTCACCGCTCTCACACTCATTTCCGTTTTCATCCATGAGCTTGATATCGTAGATGGGTGAAGGCTTTCCCATGGCGCCCGGGATGGGTTCGAACCAGGGGAAATCGGCGAAGAGAACGGAGCCTTCGGTCTGTCCGAAGCCGGTGTGTATCTTTCCGCCGGTAAGTTCGAGCCAGCGGTTGTAAACTTCGGGGTTCAGAGGTTCTCCTGCCGTTGCGAAGTTCTGTATGCTTGAAAGATCGTAGCTCTTAACATCCTCCTGCAGCATAAATCTGTACATCGTAGGCGGTGCGCAGAAGGTGGTGAGCTTGTAATCCTGCATGACCTGTAAAAGTCTTGCGGGTATGAATTTCTTCATATCATAACAGAAAACCGTAGCACCGCAGATCCACTGACCGTAGATCTTGCCCCAACCGAACTTTGCCCAGCCGGAATCGGAAACGCTCATGTGGAGCTTTCCTTCCCGGACCTGCTGCCAGTACTTGGCGGTAACTATGTGTCCGAGAGGATGGAAGTAGTTGTGTGTTACCATCTTGGGCATTCCGGTGGTTCCGGATGTAAAATAAAGCTGCATTACATCCGTACCCTTGGTAGCTTCCTCTCCCACAGGTCTTTCGAACACATCGGAACATTTCATGAATTCTTCGTCGAAGTCGATCCATCCGTCCTTCTTGACATTATCCACCAGTGCAAACTTCGTAACTCCGGGCATTTCCGGCTTTGCAAGCTCTACCTGGCTGATAACGTACTCATCATCAACACACACCATCATCTTTACGCCTGCGGCGTTACAGCGATAGGCGATGTCCTTCTTTGTGAGCTGCAAAGTTGCAGGGATCAGGATCACACCGAGCTTTATAAGAGCTGTGGCACAAACCCAGTACTCCCACCTTCTTCTTAAGATCAGAAGAACAACATCTCCCTTTTTAAGTCCGCAGGATCTGAAGTAATTGGCGGCTCTGTTTGAAAGCTTGGACATATCCGAAAATGTGAAGCTCTTCTCATGTCCGTCATCATCGATCCAGAGCAGACATCTGAGATCGGGCTTTTCCTTTGCCCAGCCGTCCACTATGTCAAAGCCGAAGTTAAAGTTGTCGGGTGCATTTACTGTATAGTTCTTTTTAAAATCGTCGTAGGAATCAAATTCTGTTCTCGGTAAAAATCTCTCTAACATTTCATAATCTCCAATCAATGTCGACTACTCGGCGATCATTGTAAGGAAGGTTGCCGGCTTGTCGCCGTAGCACTTCTGACCGTGTTTGTAGTTCGGGTTAAAATAAATACTGTCGCCTGTGTTTAAAATAATCTCCTGGTCGTCAAAGACGACGACGACACTGCCCGAAATGACAAGATTGAATTCCTCTCCCTTGTGGCTTACAAGATCCGCGGGTTTGTCCGAAGGATCCAGAGTTACAAGGAAAGGTTGCATTATTTTGTTAGTGAAGCGATAGGCGAGATTTTCGAACTTGTATCCCGGATACCTGTCCGCGTTCTGGCCTTCGCCCTTACGAACCACCTGATAAGTACGAAGCTTTGCGCTGGTACCTGTCATGATCTCGGAAAAATCCACGTGATAAAGCTTTGCCATTGAATAGATCACACTGATGGGAACGTTCGCTGCAGACTTCTCGTACTCATTGTAAGTCTCAGTGTCGATCCCCAGCTCGGATGCAACATATTCGGGTGTATAATCGCAAGCATCACGAAGGGCCCTGATCCTCTCAGCCAGTTCTTTTAATTCGTCTTCCATAGCTGCTCCTTTCGATTAAAGACCGTGGGGACGGATCAATCGATCTTTACGATCCAGTTGTGCTCATCGGGAGCCTTACCCCACTGTATGGAAGTAAGTGTATCATAAAGCATCTGAGTTGTCTTTCCTATTTCAAAATTATTGATCTTGTATTCCTTATCCTTGAAGATAAGTTCTCCGATGGGAGAAACAACAGCAGCCGTTCCGGTTCCCCATGCTTCTTCAAGTCTGCCGCTCTTTGCAGCTTCAAAAAGTTCATCAACGGAGATCCTTCTCTCTTCTACCTTGTATCCCTTAGCCTTCAGGAGTTCTATGCATGACTTTCTGGTAATTCCCGGAAGCACTGAACCTAAGAGTTCGGGAGTAACAACAACTCCGTCGATCTTGAACATAACGTTCATGGCGCCCACTTCTTCGATGTACTTTCTTTCAACACCGTCAAGCCAGAGAACCTGTGAGTAGCCCTTCTTTGCAGCCTTTTCGCCGGCTCTGTAGGATGCAGCGTAGTTACCGCCGCACTTTGCATATCCCGTGCCGCCTCTTACCGCACGAACATCCTCGTCCTCGATCATGATCTTAACGGGAGCGAGTCCTTCTGCATAGTAGCTGCCGGAAGGGGAACAGATCACGCAGAATGTGCACTGATGAACGGTGTGAACGCCGAGCTTGGGATCGGTTCCGATAAGGAAGGGACGGATGTAAAGAGAAGTTCCCTCCGAATGAGGCACCCAGTCCTTCTCCACTTCAACGATCTTCTTGATGCACTCAAGCATCTCCTCTTCAGGCATCTGAGGCATGCAGAGACGCTCTGCGGAATTGTTCATTCTGCGAACATTCTCGATGGGGCGGAAAAGCTGAACCTTTCCTTCTGCTGTTCTGTAAGCCTTAAGTCCTTCAAAGATCTCGGCTCCGTAATGGAAAACTGCTGCTGCGGGTGAAAGTACGAAATCTGCGTAAGGCACGATCTCAGCATCCTCCCAGCCGTTCTCAGCCGTCCACTTGCGGATGAGCATATGATCCGAGAACACTGCTCCGAAGCCAAGCTTTGATTCATCTGTAGGTTTAGCTTTAGGCGAATTGGTAAGTTTTAAATTGATCTTCATATTTATCCCTCCGTTTTCTTTATTTTCCCTTTTACACTTAAAATCGGAACACAGTGTAAGCACTTTCCCGGCCAAATAACGGCGGAGACAGCTTACACTGCGTCAAGTTCGTATATGTCTGTACAAAGAAACATCTGTTACATATTGTAGCCTGTTTCAAGAGCTTTCTTGTTGAACTCAAGCATATCCTGATGTCTTGCGGAAATGATCTTTCCAAGTACCTTGTCAACGGAATCCATTTCAAATCCGGGGATCTCTTTGATGAGTTTTCCGGTAATGATCATGTTTGCAAGTGTGCTGATGTTCATGTCATTGGCTGTCTTTGTAGCCGGAATGTAGAAGACCTCCACATCCGTTCTCTCAACCTTTTTGTCGATGAGTGTTGAATCGATGAAGATCTTTCCTCCGGGTACTACGGAAGCCTCAAACTTCTCAAGAGAAGGAAGATTCATTGCCACCAGTACATCGGGCTTGTTTACAATGGGAGAACCGATGGGTTCGTCACTGATGATGACGTTACAGTTTGCCGTACCGCCTCTCATCTCGGGGCCGTAGGAAGGAAGCCAGGAAACCTGCTTGTCCTCGATGAGTCCCTTATATGCCATGAATTTTCCCGCAAAGAGGATACCCTGACCGCCGAAGCCTGCGAATAACATTCTTGTTGTAGCCATCAGTTGTTACCTCCTTCTGCGTAAATGTCCTTGTAAACGCCCAGAGGATAGTAGGGGATCATGTCTGTCTGGATGAACTCCAGCGCCTTCTCGGGGCTCTTTCCCCAGTTTGTGGGGCAGGAAGAAATGACCTCAACAAGTGAGAAGCCCTTTCCTTCAACCTGATTCTTGAATGCATGAAGAATAGCCTTTTTAGCCTTTCTGACATTTGCAACGTTGTTTACCGCAACTCTCTCGAGGTAAGCAGCGCCGTCAACCTTTGAAAGCATTTCGCACATCTTCATGGGATAACCTACTGTGTTAACATCACGTCCGTAGGGAGAAGTCTGCGTAACCATTCCGGGAAGAGTGGTGGGAGCCATCTGACCGCCTGTCATTCCGTAGATCGCATTGTTTACGAAGATAACGGTGATGTTCTCTCTTCTTGCTGCGGAATGAACGATCTCGGCCGTTCCGATGGAAGCGAGGTCTCCGTCACCCTGGTAGGTGAAGACGATCCTGGAGGGATCGGAACGCTTTACGCCTGTGGCAACTGCCGGAGCACGTCCGTGAGCTGCCTGAACGCAGTCAACATCGAAGTAATCATATGCCATAACGGAGCATCCTACGGAAGCCACGCAGATGGACTGTCCCTGTATGCCCAGCTCATCAATGGCTTCGGCAACAAGGCGATGAATGATACCGTGGGTGCAACCGGGGCAATAGTGCAGGGTCGCATCGGTTAATGCTTTGGGTTTGTGAAATTCAGCCATTAGTTTTCACCTCCGTTTACTTTTTCGATGGAGGCAAGCACCTCTTCGGGGGAAGGGATCATTCCGCCCGTGCGGTTGCAAAGGTAAACAGGTTTCTTGCAACGCTCGGCAAGCTCTACATCCTGGATCATCTGACCCATGTTCATTTCAACAGTGATAAATGCCTTGACCTTGTCAGCTGCCTCTAAGATGGGCTTCTTGGGGAAAGGCCAAAGGGTGATGGGACGGATCATGCCCACCTTGATGCCCTTTGCACGAGCTGCAACAATGGCATTCTTTGAAACTCTGGCAGTGATACCGAAGGAAACGATGCAGATCTCAGCATCATCCATCATGTAGGATTCGTACATGACTTCGTTCTCTTCCACTGTCTTATACTTTTCAAAACGTTCAAAATTCTTCTGCTCAAGCTGTTCAGGCTTTAAGTAAAGGGAATTGACGATGTTTCTGGGTCTCTTGCATTCTGTTCCGGTGAGAGCCCAGGGCTTTGCAACCTCTTCGATCACGATGTCGTCAATGGCAACGGGCTCCATCATCTGGCCCATGGTTCCGTCTGCGAGGATCATGCATACCATGCGGTACTTGTCGGCAAGGTTGAATCCCTTTGCTGTGAGCATTGCCATCTCGGAAACGCTTGAAGGTGCAAGGACGATGTTATGGTAATCGCCATGGCTTCCGCCCTTTGTAGCCTGGAAGTAGTCGGACTGGGAAGGCTGGATGCCTCCGAGACCCGGTCCGCCTCTCTGGACATTGACCACAAGTGCGGGAAGATCGCATCCTGCAAGATAGGAAATACCCTCACTCTTTAAGGAAACTCCCGGTGAAGATGAGGAAGTCATTACTCTCTTTCCTGTAGAAGATACGCCGATCACCATGTTGATCGCCGCGATTTCGCTTTCAGCCTGTAAAAATGTTCCTCCGATCTTGGGCATGCGCTTTGACATGTAAGCCGCAACCTCCGTCTGGGGTGTGATCGGATAACCGAAGTAGTAACGGCAGCCTGCCTTGATGGCAGCTTCTGCGATAGCTTCGTTACCCTTCATCAAAACTTTCTCTGACATAGGTGTTCTCCTTCCCTTAATTCTCAACAGTAATTACGCAGTCAGGGCACATTAGTGCACAGGATGCGCATCCGATGCAGGCATCGGTATCTATGCATTTTGCCGGATGATGTCCTTTTGCGTTCAGCACGTTCTCATCCAGTGCCACGATCTTTTTGGGGCAAGCTGTCACACAAAGCCCGCAGCCCTTGCAAACATCACTTTTAAATGAAATCTTCGCCACTGTTGTATCCTCCTTTTAAACCCCTGAGCCGCTAAAAAACGCGGATGCAGGGTGATCATTTGTTGGTTGTGTTAAACTATCTTGTCTTGTAAATGAATGACCATGAGGTTTTCGATCTTATCCTTCACCTCATCGTAGACCTTCCGGGTCACTGTCGTGAATCTGATGGGGATACCCGCCATTTCGGACACTTTTTGAGCAAATTCCACGCTTTCGAGAACATCTTCCGCCGTAGTTTCCTCACCGAGATTCGAATCATTAACGATCCCCGTGAATCTCATGTTTGCCGTGGTCTCTATCTCGTGCATGATTTCCATCGCCAGTTCCGGAGTTTTGGACAGGGGCCTGAATCTGTTTAAAACCAGAAGCAGTTCGTAGTCGTTCTCTTCCTTGATCGCATCTGCGTAGCGCCCAAGGGCCGTGGCTCCTCTGTCATCTCCGCCTATGTCAAAGATCGCATATCTGTCATGAATGTCAACCAATGAATAGATCTCTGCGGGAAGAGCGGGAAGATCCACATTTGATCCTGCATATAAAGACGAGATCAGCGTTATTCCGTTTTCTTCCAATTCCTTTTGGCTGTCCTTGGTCCTGAAGTAGGGATTTACAATGTCGAGATCGGCTATGGCCACATCCAGTCCCTTTTTCTTCAGCATCAGTGCATAATTAACAGCCACGTTGGTTTTTCCGCTGCCGTAGTGTCCGGCAAACAAAGTCACTCTTTTAAGCTTGTCCATTTTTCTCCTGTTAAAAGTATAATTATTCAGTTTATAACTTTTAAATACATTTTGCAAGCATTATTTCTTTAACGTTGTGAAGCAGTACCATTAAAAAATTTTACATTATTCAGAAGAAGCCCTTTTAAAGCGCTTTTCTGATAACTTTGCCGCTTATGGTCTTGGGAAGCTCGGTTCTGAATTCCACGATCCTGGGATACTTGTAGGGAGCTGTCTTTTCCTTGACGTAATTCTGTATCTCTTTCTTAAGATCTTCGGTTCCTTCCTTGCCGGGAACAAGAACTATGCATGCTTTAACCACCTGTCCTCTGACGGGATCGGGAGCTGCACATACGCCGCATTCAAGCACATAAGGAAGTTCCATGATGACATTCTCGATCTCGAAGGGTCCGATCCTGTATCCCGAAGACTTGATGACGTCGTCGATCCTGGAAACATACCAGAAGTAACCGTCCTCATCCTTGTAGGCGATGTCTCCTGTGTGGTAATAGCCGTCATGCCATGCTTCTTTTGTCTTGTCAGGCTCTTTGTAGTACTCCAGAAGAAGTCCGCAGGGGATACCGTTCTTGGTGCTGATGCAGATCTCTCCGTTTTCCGCGGTACCCACGGGATTTCCTTCTGTGTCCAGCAGTTCCACATCATATGCGGGTGAAGGCTTACCCATTGAGCCCGGCTTCGGCTTCATGCCGACCAGGTTTCCGATCGTGAGTGTGGTCTCGGTCTGTCCGAAACCTTCCATAATATCAAGTCCCGTAGCCTGCTTGAACTGATAGAACACTTCGGGGTTCAAAGCTTCACCTGCGGTAGTCGCGTGCTCTATGCATGAAAGATCGTATTTTGTAAGGTCCTCCTTAATGAACATTCTGTACATTGTGGGAGGTGCGCAGAAGGTGGTGATGGGATACTTGGCAAAAAGTTTCAGTATGTCATCCGCATGGAAGCGCTCGAAATCGTAAACGAATACTGCCGCTTCATTAAGCCACTGACCGAAGAGCTTGCCCCAGAGGGATTTGCCCCAGCCTGTGTCCGAAATCGTAAAGTGGAGGCCATTGGTCCTTACGCAGTGCCAGTACTTAGCTGTGATGAAATGTCCCAAAGCATACGTACAGGAATGGAGTACCATCTTGGGATAGCCGTTGGTGCCGCTGGAGAACAGCATGATCATGGGATCTTCGCCCTTTGCGCTGTCGGCGGTTCTTAAATACCTTCTGGAGAAGAAAACGTACTCGTCATCGAAATTTCTCCAGCCATCCTTGTGTCCGCCGACGATGATCTTGTTCTGAAGGAAAGGACATTCCTTTGCCGCATCGTCAACGGCATCTGTCGTACCGTCCGAAAACGTACATACGATGGAATGGATGTCACCTGCCCTGAAGCGGTAGACAAAGTCATGACTCTTAAGCTGATTCGTGGCGGGAACAACAATCGCCCCGATCTTATTCAGTGCCAGGAAGGCTACCCAGAACTGATAGTGACGCTTGAGTACCAGCATTACCCTGTCGCCTTTTTTGATACCCAGGGATGTGAAGTAATTTGCCGCCTGATTTGAAAGTTCCTTGAATTCCTTAAATGTAAAACGTCTTTCGTTCTTGTCTTTGTCCAGATGGATCATTGCCAGCTTGTCGGGCTTTGTCTTTGCGATCTCATCCACAATGTCAAAAGCGAAATTGAATTTATCCGTGTTTTTAAAGTTGATGCTGTGGAAGCTTCCGTCTTCGTTGTCAACGCTGTCGATGAAGTTTTCGTAAACCAGTCCCTTGGTCTGCTTTGCACGTACGATAGCTTCCGTCGCAAAGCCGTTATCCTGTTCGTCGGATGCCATGATCATGGCGATGAACTTGCAGGCTTTTCCGCCAACAGCGATCATTCCGTGGGGCTTGCCGGAAGTGTAGTAGATGGAGTCTCCGGCATTCAGGATCTCCACATGTTCACCCACCTGCACTTTCAGCGATCCTTCAACGATGTAGTCAAATTCCTGGCCTGAATGTATCGTGGTGTGAATGGGAAGGTTCTGCAGCTTTTCATCGTAATCGTAAGTAACGAGGTAGGGCTCGGCAAGCTTCTTCTTGAAGTAGGGTGCAAGGTTCTGGATGAGCTCTCCGGCTTCGTTTGCTGTTGTAAGACCCATGCCTCCTCTTACCACATTGTAAGAAGAAAGTCTTGCACTCTGTCCCTCGATAAGTTCTGTCATCTCCAGTCCGAAAGCAAGTGCACATTTGTGCACAAACGTAAAGGGAAGTTCCGCTTCACCGTTCATGTAAGCATTGAAATGCTCCATATCGACTTCTGCCTTTGCTGCAAGCTCTTCGTCGGAATAGCCTTTGATATCCTGCATATCACGTATTCTCACGACGACTTCGTTCACTTGATCTTTCATTTCCGGCTTAACCATGGTTTTTCTCCTTTTAATGTTGGATGTTGGTTCAAAAAATTCATTATGCTATACACGGATTGCTTCGCTGCTTCGTAGCTCCCGCAATCCTGCGAACATTCGCAAACCGCTGATTTTTGCTTTTGCAAAAAGAAAACGTCCCAAGATTAGTAAACTAATCTTGAGACGAAATATTCATTCCGCGGTACCACTCAATTTCCTGCTTGGCAGGCTCTTTAAGGTCTTACAACCTCTTTGCACTAACGTAGCTCTCACGTAGGCCACTACTCGCTTTCGCTTTCGCATCCTCAGCTCGGAAGGGATTGGATGATCTTAAGTTCTTACAGGCTCGCACCAAACGCCTGCTCTCTGAAAAGAAGTTTTAAAAGTCCGTCTTCGTCACAGCTTTTATTCAATACCTTATTTAATTGTTCGTTACTTTACCACTTTAAATTATCTTTGTCAAGAAGGTATTTTAAAAAGTTCAGGACGCTTCAAAATTCCGAAGGGATCCGGCTTGTATTCGTAGCTCCAGCTTGCCCCGACGGTTCTCCACGAATCGGGATCCTGATGTCTGTACTGTCGGTCGCAGAGATGCAAGGGACTGAAGGTGTTGTTCCTGTTTCCGAAAGCAGTGAGGCGGATCTCATGTTTTCCCCTCTTCACGCCGCGGATCAGGCATTCATAAGGTGAAAATGCAATGTTTCCGGCGTCTTTTCCGTCCAGCTCAACTTTAATAAGAGGGCATCTGAAATCCGTCGCTCTGACAAGAAGATCTCCGTCATTCCCGAGCTCAATGTCCCAGATGTAGCTTAAGTTTCCGCTGTAAAAAGGAAGATCCTGCCTTGAAATGTCGCCAAAGCCGAGAATCTCGGGCTTTTCGACAATGACTGCCTTTGAGCCTTTAAGTCTCACGCCGAAATCACCGAGGACGTACAATGCTTCCAGTTCCTTGATCTTTCCGGACAGCGTCTTTAAAATGAGTTCATTCCTTCCTTTTTTCAAAACACCGAGGGCGATCCTGTCTATGTCACGATCCACGAAGAAGCCTTCCTTCTTCATTTCGACCGCACGGTCGTTAAAGATCAGTTCATAATTCTCGGGTTTTTCAATACCGAGCGAGAGTTCTGTGCCTTCGATCTCCGACTCAAAACTGTATCTGAGCGTAAGGTCGCGCGTGTACTCAAACCCGTCGTCCATTGCCCACGGCTGCGGATAGGCATGCTGCCGCACGGTTCCGCCCGCTTTCTCGCGAAGGATGTTGTCGATCCTTAAGATCTCCTCTTTTTTACCGAACTCTTCGTCTCCGATCCTGTATTCCGCCATGTCCAGAAGCAGCACATTCGGCTCGGCAAGTTCGATCTTCACGTTCTCGGGCACTTCCAAAGAGAGACTTTCTCCTCCCGGCCTGCATTCATCGGCCGGCTTTGCAAAAGCCGCAGCCTCTTCCTTCAAAGGAACAAGTTTCAGCAAAAGGCTGTCATGGTCGAAAAACTCCTTTTCGATAAATGTCCTTCCGTTTTCCGCCCTGAAAGGGATCTCATAAATGTCCCCGGTCAGCGCATCGTAGACCACGGGCTTAAACATGCCTTTTAAGCATATATGGAGGTTATCCTTGTGAGGGATGTCCACAGGCTCATTTCTGAAGGCATGAGCCAAAAAGAGCCAGTTGCATTCTTCCTCAGACCGCATCTGATAGATCAGGTTTCCGACAGGATTTCCCCTGTCATCACGTATCTCAACGATCTTCTGATCCTTAAGGGCATTAAGGATCGAATACCTGTCAAAGCCCACCTTCGTAAATCCCGTGCATATTTTTTCAAGAGAATCGTCGGGTTTTGCATTAATATGCGTGGGTGTCCGGCCCGCAATGATGACTTTGCCGCCCGCTTCCGCAAAAGCTTTAAGTGCATCGATCGTGGTTTTTCTTATCGTGATGAGGTCAGGGACAACAACGGCATCGTATCTCATTTCGCCGCACACGAACTTTCCGTCTTCAACACCGTTCTTAAAGCCCGCAAGGAGCGATTCGGAGATAAGATCAAAGTCGACGGATCCGAGCAGAAGCCATGATGTCAGGTTTTGGAATTCCTCATCCCTCTGCCTTCTGAGTTCTCCGGTCTGTTCTTCGTTGCCCCATAGGAGCCAGAAGGACTCTATCGGATGGATCACGCCCACTTTTACGACCGGCTTTCCTCTTGTGAGAGCCGTGTTGATCCTTGCAAAATAGTCCTCAACGTGCTTGTATTCTTTGTACCATGGCGACTGATAGCCGATCGATGCGGGATAGTCACGTTTTGCTTCTCCCGCCATTGATGTCCATGTAAGGTGCGGAACCCGCACAGTTACTCCGAGGGCAGCCTGCCAGTCTCCCTGAAGCTTGTGTCCTCTGAAGTCAAAATTGTAGCCGGTAACGCCGTAAAGCTCGCTCATGATCCCGGGAGCGCCCTTTTGATGAGCAGCACTTTGAGCCTGCTTTGCGGTGGTGAATTCTCTGTGATCGCAGAGCATGTCTATGCCCGGAATGTCAAATCCGCGGTAGGAACGCATGGCTTCGCCGAGACAGGCTGTCTGAGAAGTAAGAGTGGGCTCTTCCATCATATGCCCGGTCATCAGGATGTTGTGTTTCCTGCACCAGTCTCCGATATTGTCCGCAAAGCTTTCCGCAAACCGTTCGCAGACAAAATCGTGGTATTCGTATCTTGTAACGGAGTATTTTCCTTCTCCCGCTTCCCAGAAAAGCTCCGGAAGGCTGTCAAGCAGGCTGTGTCCGTATCTCTTCGTAAAGTCATCCTCAAAATCGTCCGAGAAGGGGATCTTGACCGTTCTGCTGTCCTCCGCAAAGCCCAGCCTTTCCTTTGATGCGAACTGGGGTTCATCCGTGAATATTGCGGGAATGTCCTTTCCGAAGCCGTCTCCGAGCTCGGAATAGTATTTGTCATGCGTTATCCTTATGAATTCGTCGATGGCCTTCTTGTCCAAAGTGTTTACATATGCCTGATAATTGAACCAGGGATTATCACCGCAGACTTCGAGAAATGCCCATCTCGTCTTCATCCCGGGTCTTGCGCTCTCGTTCTCCTTAAGCCTTCTGTAGGATTTAAGGAATCCGTCTTTGAGCTCGATCTCGTACTTCGCAAGGAGGACATTGTCGTCTCCTCTTACGGGCACGGCGCAAGAACTGTAATGGCGCTCTCTTTTCAGTTTTTCACGGTCTTCCTTCTCCTCTTCCGTGAAAACGAGGAACCTCTCCCTGAAGTGCCGGTCCTTCGTCACAAACCCGCCTGCCGAGCCGGACGGCCATCTGTCTTCATCATAGAGCCACGTGAGCATTCCGTTCTTTTTGAAATTCTCGCGTGCTTTCTTAATGAGTTCCATGAACTCTTCTCCGAGGTACACGTTTCCGAGTCCGATCCTCGAATGAAGATGTGCGCCTCCCATGCCCATGTCCTTAAAGACTTCGGTCATGAGATCCACTTTTTCTTTTGTCATCTTCGTGTTCCACGCCCAGAAAGGAGTTCCTCTGTATTCCGCTCCCGGGTCTTTGAACACTTCATCCGTTAATTTTTTGGTGTTTTCATATAACATGGCTTCACCCCCTGTTAAGGAAATAATAGTGCTTTCCGTATCCCAAGTCAACCTTACGAAGGTGTATATAAAGCGCAAAAAAGTGAGCCATCCCGCCCTGCGGAACTGCCCACGATGATGAATTGTTGCTTTACTGCATGTGTCGGAAGATCAAAAAAGCTTCGACGACATTTGTCGCCGAAGCCTGTACTCATTGAATTAATTTACAAATCCCACGGCTGCACTGGTCACCGACTTACCGTTGTACGTAATGGTGACGCGGACGTACTTGAGATGGGTCTGGGCATATACGGAATCATAGCTTGCTCCGTCCGGAACAGTGTCCGAAATGTTCAAAGTTCTGGAGTTTCCCACACCGTCGATCTCTGTCCATGCTGTTGCATTCTTTGCGGCTGCGTACTCCCACTTGAATTCGAAATCATCAAGATCGGTAGACAGCTTTGATGTCAGGTTCGTGCTGGGGTTAGCAGTCAGTGTGAATCCGAGCTTCGGGCTTCCGGAGATGGAAGCATAGGTCAGAGCCTTTGAGTAATCAAGACTCGGCGAGCAAAGCCTGTAAGGTGAAGGAAGTTCGGTCTTGGTTCCGGTCTTTCTCACAACTATGATGGATCCGCTCACTGCTCTGCTGTAAGCGATCTTGGTGTAGCTGTTTGCCTTTAATGTGGTCCACTGCATGTTTGTAACGGGAAGCTGCGAGTAAGCAGTTGCGGAGACCGTTGCCCCCGCTGCAGGGAAATTGGAAAGTCCGTATCTTGCAGCATCCGTGGGAGTGAGCACAGCAACCTGAAAATCGCAGTCATTGTTGTTGGTAATCTGGATGCCGCCGTTACCTGACTTTGAAGAAACGTATTCTATCTCAATGTTTGCCTGCTCTGCAGCAGAAAGGGTTCCGGATGTGGGCACGGTGATCTCTGTGATACGGCTGGCTGCAGCCCTCTGTGCGCCTGCGGTTCTGACGTAAAGCACCGCAGAGGATGTTATGGGATCCGACATGGCAAGCCCAAGAGCCTGCTGTGCAAGGAATTTTGTTGTCCTCACGGAAGTGGTGATGGGCTCGATGGCGGTGAGTCTGTCCGTGGAAGGCACCGTAGCTTCATCGGTGGTGGCATTTGAGGCAAAAACGGGGATCAGAGTCCAGTTTTCTCCGTCCAGTGAGAATTCCTGTCCGTTCTTTAAATTGATGGTTCCGTCAATAAGATTAATGTTAACGATAGGTCCCGGAAGAATCTTTGCCAGAGTGTATCTCGCAACTCCCGAAGAACGGTTTCCGATGCCGTTTGCATCGTCTGCCTGGCTGACGGATCTTATGCGGAACTCAAGTGCTCCGCCGCGGATCTCCATCTCATGAGGATCCAGGTCCTTAAATTCATGCCAGTTTCCGTTGGTGCCTTTACGCCATTCTATGTTCTCAAGTTCCAGATAAGTCTGGTCCCTGTTGTTGACCTTTTTGGTAAAAATGAAGTATCCCGTGTCTTCACCGAAATGTACGGCGTAATCAGGCTCCGCATACTTCGCTTTCCAGCTCTCTGCATCCGTGATGTCCGTTGCGAGAAGTGTTCCCGTGAACTTCACGCCGAGAGTGTCCTGCCACTTGAGCACTATGCTCGAGATCTTTGTGTGGTTGTCACCGCAGATGTAAACCTTTACATCCGCATTGCTCCTCGCCCAGGAGAAGTCAAACATGGCCACATCATCGCGTACATCGCAGCAGTACCATTTTGAAATGTCGGCGGTATAGGTGTCGGTGAAGTAGATCTTTTCATCCCTATCTCCTGCGGAAAGAGAGCTTTCATCTATGATCACGGACATTCTGTCGTAATCGATGGTTATGAGGTTACTCGGCACTGCCACTCCTGCGGAAGCAAAGACACCGTCGTCAGCATTCAGTCCCACAGCCATCGCGATCAGTGTAACAACAGCGATAAGCCGCAAGATCAACCTTTTCGTTTTCATGGCATTCCCTCCTTGCATATACTTAAAAGCCACGGAGCAGTCAGTGTTTTTCGTCAAGAAAAACCGGCGTCACGGCATTTAGCCCGTTCATGCTCTTGTAGTACTTGTCCGCAGTCTGGCGGCTGACCTTGAAACTCTTCTTGCCTTTACGGAGTTCCTCGATCCTCTTGTCCAGTGTAGACTTGTTCTTCTTTTCAAGAGCCGAAACAGTGACGCTCAGATCAGTGATCTCCTGAATCAAAGCTTGGAGCCTGCGGATCGCATCCGCATGCTCCTTGCCCTTTTCCCTGATATCCTGAGAGATCTTATCAAAGAGCTTCTGAAATCCTTCATCCATCTCCGTCAGCTCATTGATAAGCTTTGTTTTATTGTCAATGGCGTCATTAAAAGTCTTTTCGTCAATGCTCTCTTTTGCCAGTGCATCTTCCTGTGCCTTAGTGGCTTCGTATATGCCCGTAAGCACCTTCTTCTTTCGCACCAGCACGTCCTGCATTACTCTTAAGTATCCGCCAAAATCAAGTCTGTCTTCCATCATTTCTCCAATGCGGGATTAACGAACATACATATGGTTCTGCTTCATGATCTCTTTCCAGAGGTCTCTCATCTCACGGATCTGTCCGAGAGCCTTCTCAAGGCTTTCTCTTTCCTTTTTGATGTTGGCCTGGATCAGAAGTGTGTTGATGTATTCGTAAATGAGATCGAAATCCTTCGCTGTCTCATACTTGAAATCAAGTGTTGCGCGGAATTCGGTAATGATGTTCTGAACCTTGATGATGTTGTTATTCACTTTTTCGTAGTCATTGGTCTCGAATCCGAGAAGCGCGATGTTACAGAACTTGATAGCGCCTTCATAGAGCATCAATGTGAGTTCGGCGGGAGAAGCCGTGTTAACTTTTGTTCCCTGATAGAGTGTTGCTGCATTCATAGCCATATTCTTTTTCCTCCGATTTCATTAATTAATTCTGGGGTGTTGTTCCGAGCATTGATGCCAATGATGACGATTTGCTCTGAAGTTCGGCAAGGGCTTTTTCCATCGCCGTAAACTGTTTATAGTATCTGTTTCTCAGATCGTCGATCCTGTCGTTTATCGTATCAAGATCGCTCTGGTATCTGTCAAGATCACTCTTGTACTGCTTATCGTTGTAGAAGGTAAGAGCACTTGAAACGCTTGTCTTTGCACATTTATCACTTAATGTAGTGTAAAGATTTGTAAAGATCCCGCTCATTGCTTCCATAACCTTGTCCGGATCTTCATCAAGAGCTGCCTTCAGTCTGTCATTGTCAGCCGCGTAGATGGCATCTTCCTTGTTGCCCAGGATGTGGAGCTTGCCGCGTTCGGTGTAATTACCTGTAACGATACCGTAGGTGGAAAGTGAGTACTTGTTACCTTCGCTGTCGGTGTAAGTGCTTTGAAGAGCCGCTCTCATAGAGGTCATCAGACCTCCCAGTGTGGTGTCTCTCCTTAAGAGAGAACTCTTGATCTTGTTTTCCCACTGCTCCACCTCATCATCGGTCATGGACTCCTTCTGCTCAGCCGTCAAAGGATCGTAACCCCTTGCAGAATCTGCGTAGTAGAGTTTTCCCATTTCCTCGATGAGCTTATTGTATTCATTGACCGCATCTTTAATGAGATCATAGGTTGATGACGTATCCTTTGTAACGGTTACGGTCATTTCATCGTAATCTCCGGTGGCCTCGTTCTTTGTGGTGTTAAGAAGATTCAATGTGAGGCCGTTTACCGTAAGAGTGTTTGTGGAAGAACTCATTGTAGCTCCGTCCACGATGGCTTTTGCGTCTCTCGCCGCAGTTACGACAAGATCGCCTTCAGTGCCTTCGGCAACGTTTTCTCCCGTAATCCCGCTGCCGAGTCCGAGTCCCGAAAGACTTGCCGCCTGATCCCTGTTGTCCGTGGCATTGGCGTAATCCTGAACCTTGGTCGTGAACTCGTTTTCCCAAGCAGTGATCTGGTCATTGTCATCCGGGATGGTGAGTCCCGCGGTGGCCAGACTCTTTATTGTCTGCATCGCATTGTAGACTGCGATCTGATCGTCCGAATTTACCGATGTGTCATCGGGATCGAAGCCATTCTGAAGTGCGGCTTCGATGTCTTCCTTACTTGCCGCAAGGATCGTGTTTACCGCATTGTCGTAAGCTGTCTGATCGGTCTCCGACATTGCGCTGACAGTGTCGGGATCGATGGCGTTCATTATGGATCCCTTTGCGCTTGCATATGCACTCGTAACGGAAGTAGAGGTTATGGTAAACTTGTTCTCTTCGCCGCTGTCTCCGGAACTGAAGAAGAATCTCTTCTGCGCCGTATCGTAGCTGGCAGTGATCCCCGCTTCCTTTGCTGCGCTTATGATGTCCTTTATCTTGGTGTTATTGTCAACGGTAATGGTCTTTACCGTCTCGTCTGCGGATCCCGCTTTTCCCTTGAAGGTGATGGTCTGCCCTACGAGATTTGATCCGCTCTCCGCATCCAGCTGTGCGAGTCTTGTCTCCGATGTGTAGGTCCCGCTGAGCTTTGCACCGGTAACGTACTGTGAACTGGCAACCTGCTTGATCTTAATGGTATGCTGGCCCGCAGATGCCGAAGAAGATGCAGACGCCTTGATCTTCGTTTCATCACTGCTCTCAGCTGCTTTTGTCTGATAGGAGCTCTTCAAACGAAGCTTGGATGCAAAATCCGTGTAAAAAGAATAGATCTTCTTGTTAAGGTCCGACCATGCTGTAGTCGTCCACTTATTAAGAGTAACCTTATTGTCGATTTTGGTCTTTTTTGCTGTCTGACCGCCGACCATTGCATCAACAATGGCATCCGTGTCGAGACCGGAGATCATTCCGGATAATCCGATACCCATATGCTTTACCTCCAAATTCCTTTTTCTTTTTTGCGCTTCCCTGCGTAAGAGTTAATTGGTTACCTTTGTTCGTCTACCAGGATCCCTGCCACTTCCCACATCTTGGAAAGCATGTCCAGCGTCTCCTGCGGCGGTATTTCTCTGATGACCTCATCCGTTTCGGAATCGATCACCTTTATCGAAACACGCTTTGTATCTTCGTGATAAGCGAATTCACAACGCGTCTTTTGATTCATCTTTCGATTGACTTCGGCGATGGCATTTTTGACCTTTTTTGTGTTTTCTATGTTCTCCTTGGTCTGTTCCTCGATCCTTTCCGTTGCCGAAGGCTTGGAGTTTTTGGGATTTGCTTCAGCCTTTTTTGCGGGTTCCTGCTTTTCGGGCTTTACCGTTTTGGGTTCCGGGGCCTTGGCAGTCACCTTGGCAGCCGCTTTACTGTTGTATACCTGGTTGTTTACATTGATCTTATCGATTCCCATTTTGCTCCCTCCGTTATTATTTCCTCTTTCTTATACTTCGGTCTTCTGTGTATTTTATCGGAATAACCCCATCAAATATTAACGAAGAAAAATAAAATTTTTGTAAAAAAATGCAGGGTCATTAAAAACCCTGCATATGTTTTCTTTCCTATAAGAGTTTTGCAAGATCTGCAGGATTGATGCTCTCCTTGACAGCCTGCTTGTTTTCTTCCTGGATCTGTACATAGATCTCTTTTCTGTAGATCGGTACTGATTTGGGAGCGCTGATGCCCAGCTTGGCCTGGTCGCCTCTGATCTCCAGAACGGTGATCTCGATATCATTTCCGATCACGATGGATTCGCCTGTTTTTCTTGATAAAGCCAGCATTGTCTACTCCCCCTTCTCTTCTTTTTTCTTCTGGATAACATCATAAATGTTAAATTTAACGGGATGATCGCTCTCCGCGATGACCTGACATCCCTTCCTTGTTTCGGAATTTATGATGATGGGGGCCTTTAAGTTGATGGACATCTTGGTAATGTCCGCAGGAACCGTGAGCGTTACAAAAACGCAGACAGAATCGGGACCAAGCTCGCCGAGAGGTGCAAGGAGTTCATCCTCAACTTCGGGATTGTAATCGGTGATAACCGATGAAGGCATGATCACCGGAAGTGCCATTGCGGGATCGTCCACACTCTGCAGCCACTCTATGGCAGTATCATTACCGTTTTCGTTGTTGTAGATGAGTGTGAAGCGGTGAAGGTTTTCGAATCCGATGAGACCGCGATCAAATGTCAGGATCTTGTTGTCATCCAGCTCGACTTCTCCAAAGTAACGTGTTTTTACAAGCATCTGTAAATCCTCCTGATTTCCTTTTTTCTATATGAATGGCATTATGTTTTTAAGATATGTAATCCAGAAGCGAAGATCTCACAAGCTGTGCCGTGGCATTCAGCGAGGAATCGTAAACTGTCTTTGCGGACTGATACTTTACGATGGTATCCACAAGATCCGCATCTTCGTTTTCCGACAGCAGTTCTTCGTAATCCGTAGCCTGATCCTCAAGTCTGCTCTGGGTGAGGAGCAGTCTCTTGTATCGTCCGCCCAGATCCGCCACACAAATGTTTGTGTTTTCCTGTTCCTCCGCGGTGATGGTGATGCCTCTCTGAAAAGCATCGGTCATGAGAGCTGTTCTCAAAGTGTACTCCGATTCAAGCTGTTCCCTGATGGCCTTGAGCTTTTCAATCCTGTCATCAGAGTATCTGGTGTCAGCCAGCATCTTGTCCACCTGTTTCAGCTGATCTTCGATGTCCGCAACCGCCGTGACCGCATCCGTGATCTCCGTCACCATTCGGTCGATACGGGTTGTGAAGGCATCGCACCCCTGGGTGTTGATGGTTAACTTCTGATTGAAATTAACCTCATATCTGATATCCTGGTCCTTCTTTGTATAGGTAACTTCCTTACCCGTGGCCAGTTCCTTTGTAGTGCAGTCGTAATAATGCTCGGGTCTCAGATCGTTCTGTTTGAAGCTTGTCTTTTCAAAAGTCACTCTGATGTCCGTGGACTTCTGCATCTGCTCATAAACTGCTTTTCCGAGGATCAATTCACCCGTTTCCTTAATGAAATTGATCTCTTCGTCACTCACATTGTAAGCATCCTTATCGGAAACGGAGTAAGCATTCACTGTAAGTCCTCTTGCTCCGAAGTTTGTACCGTTCACGGTGCTGTGCTCCACTCCGGCGGAATCCACGTAGGAAACCTCGGGTATCACATCATCAAGATCATCGTAGCCCAGCGCCAGTCTGTAAACATTTTTCGTGGAAGGCATCGTAGGATAAAGTGCATCCCACTCTGTGGCGTAATTATCATTGGTAAGATCCAGATCATCGATCTGTACTCCGCCTGTGATCACCGTTACCATCTCAAGATTATCACCGATCTTCTTTTCGGTGATGGAGTACTTCACTTCCTCCGTGTCCTCGTTGAAAACGAGGGGGGTGTCTGTCTTGTATCCCGAGAAAACGTACCTTCCTGCGTAGTTCGTATTGCCTTCCTGATAGAGCTGATTTGCATATTGCTGCAGGTTGATGACTATGGAGTTTCTGTCTTCCGCAGTCAGATAATCGTTTGCTCCCTGATTGCAGTATGTGTTCATTGAAGAAATGATCGAATTTATGGTATCAAGGGATCCTTCCGTTACTTCCATCCAGTTAAGGGCATCGGGGATGTTCTTTTCGGTGTACTGTTCGATCTCAGTAAGATTTGTTCTGAACTTGAGAGCTCTTACAGCCACGATGGGATCGTCGGAAGGTCTTGTGATCTTCTTGCCGGATGAGTAACGGTTTTCAAGCATATCAAGAAGATTTTTGTTGGTGTTGATGTTATACAACGCATTGTTGGTCATCATCTTATTCGTAATTCTCATAAAAACCTCCGCTTCTGACCTTATGCACTGATCTTTCTGACCTGTTCCTTATAGATTTATCGGCAACTGACCGCAAAAACTTAAACACCTGTTTCATTTATTAATTTATCGTAGATCTGCTGCATTACAGAAATAACCTTGGCGCTCAGTGAGTAAGCTTCCTGATAGCGTATCAGTGACATGGCCTCTTCATCCTTGTCTACGCCGGAGACCGAAAGTCTCTGGTTTGCCACAGACTTTAAAATGTCCTTCTGACTGTTGGATGTATCTTTGCTGGCCTTTGTGTCTATGCCCACTTCCGCAACCATTGTACGAAGGAAGGAAGCAGGATCGCCCTGTTTGAACATGTTGACATCACCCTTTAAAGCAATGAGTTTCTCAACGATGTCATTTCCACTGACACCATCCACCAGATTTGTGGTGGTGGCTATCATGGAAGGACTGTCCATCACAGCCTGACGTACTCTGAAATTCTGAGCCGTCAGCATGTAATAGGATGTATTCTCTATGGTGGTATCTGAAGTGATCAGGGTCACATCCGTATCCACTGTATTGTTAAATGTTCCAAGGGCGTACTCTTCACCGGTGACTGCATTGTATCCGGTAAAAAATGAAATGTCCGTTTCCTGATCCAGGCTCTGTCCCTTGCGATGAACATTGTTGAACTGTTCCGCAAAGGTCCTGATGAACTGATTGAGCTGGGCCATGTAATAAGGGATGCCCTTATAGTCCACATGGCTTCCCACGCTGACTGAAACACCCTGATCGTAATTTCTTCTTGTGGGCTCTGCCAGCTGGAAAACGTACTCGTAATTTCCCTCATCATCCACCGTAACTTCGAAGGATGTGTACTTGTAAAGCCCGTTACCGATGGTAAGAGCTCCCTGAGTGGGAATGTTCAGATCGTGAACACTGTTTATGCTTGTTTCCGTAACTCTGATCTGAGTTTCACCCTGGATGATCTCGTCAGCGGATCCTCTCAGATCTTCAAAGTTGTTTCCGTCCCTGACCTCAAAGAGAGCCTTTAAGCTGCCTGCCATGGTGCCGCTGCTGGGATGAAGCTGATCGCCGTTGTGCCAGAAGATATCGTAAAGGCCGTCAAGATCGCACATGTTCCTCTTGTCATCTCTGGGGATGCATGTGAGCTTGTTGACCTCATAGGTGTCTACAAGAGTGTTTCCGTCGATCTTTACCGTAAAGCCCTTGAGACCTTCCGTACCGAGTTCTCTCTCTGTTACTTCCACGTTGATCAGTTCGGAAAGCTGATCAACAAGGAGGTTTCTCTGGTCTCTCAGGTCATTGGCATTTTCGCCGCCCACTTCCACGGTGTTTATCTGTTTGTTGATGGTAGCGATCTGATCCGCAATGGAATTGATCTTCTGAACCTGATTCTTGATCTCGTAGTTGCACTCGTCCTGTATGCTTTGGAGATTGGTGTAAAGGGAATTAAAGTATTCGCAAAGGGACTGGGCATAGTTCGTGACCTGGGTTCTTACGGTAAGGCTGGATGCATCCTTGGAAAGCTCCTGCAAAGAATTGTACATGTTATCAAAGGATGTGGTAAAGCCTTCAAGCTGGATCTCATTCAGATAGCTTTCTACTTCCTTCATGAAGTAGAAACGCTCTCCGTACAGACCGTTCTCCGCATTTGTGGAACGGAACTTCTCATCGTAGTACCGGCTTCTGCTCTGTTCTATCGAATGCACTTTGACACCCGTTCCCAGCATACCGTAGGAATTATGTGTCGCCAATGCCCTGTCCGCCGTCTGTTTCACATTTTGTTTTGTATAGCCTTCGGTTTCAATGTTGGCAACATTGTGGGCCGTAGTGTTCAATCCTGTTTTGGATGCAAACAGTCCGGATGTTCCTATTGTTAGTCCGAAAAAAGTTGATGCCATACCGTTTTCCTCTCTCAGTAACTATCGTCTTATCTGCCCAAGGTGTCCAAAAGATGCTCGAGCATTTGATTTACCGCGTTTATAAATCTTGAATTGGCATTGTACCCTTGCTGGTACTTTATCACATTGGTCAGATCCTCGTCGGAATCTACCGCATGCACTGCCTGTCTCTGGTTGTCAACACTGTTTACCAGGTTCTCCTGGCTGTCAAATACGTTCTTGTACTTCTGACCGTTTGTACCAAGCAGCCCCACCATCTCGGTGTAGTAGCTGTTGAAGTTCTGCTTGGAGTAGTCGCTGGGGGAGATGGTGTCGAAGTCCGCCTGCCATGCTGAAAGCAGAGCCTCGCAGAGTTCTATGCTGAAATCTCCCGTTCCGGAATTATCCGACAGAGGTAACAATGAAGGATTCTTAAGAAGCTTGGGGTTAACTTCGATCTCTCCGATGGTGAAAAGCGAGTAATTGTTTTTGGGATCTTCATCGTTGAAGACCCATGCTTCCTTGTGCTCTACCGTACCGTCGTCGTTGACTATATCCACGAATTTCACTTCGTATCTGCTCACGGATTTTCTGTTGAAAAGAGCTTCGCCGGGAGTGTCATTCTCATCCATTCCGACGGAAGCATGCTCATCATCAAAGATCTTGATCTTTGAGCCGTCCGTGAGTTCCACTTCTCTGTTGGGGCAGAGAAGATCGTTGATAGTTGTAACTATACCGTGAATGAGCTTGTCAAACTGAGCCTGTATGCTGACGCAGACCGAGCTTTCCACGTTTATCACGTATTCTTCAACGTCCTTCTCGTATTCTCTCACCGCTGCCTGATAATAGGTCTGATCAAACCAGCCCGTCTCATCCGTGAAATCCTCTTCCGTGGGCTTTACCGGAACATCCGTGTATCTGCCCACCTTCTGGCCTCTTGCGATCATCAGTCCCTTAAGGGCTCCGATGTCGGTGTCAGCAGATGTGGAAGGTACTCTGTCGAAATTGTAAAGATCAACGGAGTCGTAATTTACCCAATAGGGCTTTATCATCGAAGTATCATCGCTGATGGGCTTTGTTGCCAGAGGATAGACAAGGTCCTCTGTGACCATTGCATAATCCTCGACGTAGACTGTAACTATGCCCGTGGCGTCTTCCTTGTAATTGATCTTTACGATCTCGGAAAGCTCATCAAGAAGTACATTCCTCTGGTCTCGCAGATCGTTGGCGTTTTCGAAACCCGAAGCTTCGATCTTCTGTATCTGATGATTGAGGTCATAGATCTCATTAGCGATCTCATTTATCCTGTCAACGTATGTCTGAACCTGAGTGTTAAGACTCACCTGATAGTCACCGATCTGCTTGTAGATCTCTTCAGCTCTCTGAACGAAGCTGACTGCTGTCTGAATGAAGCTGGCTCTTGTAACGATGCTGTCGGGCTCCTTACACATTTCCTGGAGAGCCACCCAGACATCCTTCAAGGAGTCCTGGAAAGCAACGCCTTCCGTCTCTCCGAAAATATCTTCAACTTCATTTGTCGATTCATATTGTAATCTGTAAAAGTTCTGACGACCCACTTCTTCTCTGTAGGTCTTGTCAAGGAACCTGTCTCTTACCTGTTTAATGGTGGACACGTCTGTTCCGTGACCTGTCTGCATAAGGCCGGTGTTGCTGCTGCCGATGTTTCTGTAAAACGAATCCGTCGTTTCCATCTGCTGACGAACGTAGCCTTCAGTTTCGACGTTCGCAAGATTGTGGCCCGCAACCGTGAGTCCGCGCTGATTTGCTGTAAGTCCCGAAACTCCGGTATACATTGCCGACATTAATCCCATGGCGTTGTCCTCCCTTCAAATTAATATTCTACAATCTATTTTATCGGCTTGTGAGATTGAATTCCTTACACCCTTCCAAAACTTTTTAAAGAGCAGAAAAGAAAGAATGTAACTGTTCACGCGAGATCGCTACAAAAAATACACCTGCTTTCACAGGTGTATAAGAAGTTTAATTTTTCGCATCGAAGGTTCCGACTGTCATCATGGACATATCGAACTGTCCCGCTTTGCGTGTGTAATTGTTTCCGATGTATCCTCTGGATGAACGTATCATATTCAGATGGTACTCGGAGATCTCGAGTGATTCCTTTATCAGCTTCGAGTTTCTGTCATTTATGGTCTTAAGATCATCAAGTGTTTCCCTTAAGCTCTTCTTGAGCTCAGCCAGTTCCTGTCTTGCCTCAGGCTGCTTCTGCATAAGTTCGATGAGATCCTCCAGTTTCAGTTCCGAATTTCTTTTATTCAGAACGATCCTCATGTTGACCATGATCCCTTCACGCTTTTTTTCAAGCACCTTCAGCTTTTCAACCGCCAGCTGCTCTTCCTCGGTGATCTCGGAAAGACGTCTCGTGTCATTCTCTATGATAACCCCTGACTTCCTGTCGGCCAAAGGAATGAGTTCTCTATAGATTTGTAATTCGGATCTCAAAGTAGAGATCAGCTCATCCATCAGACCTGCCATTACTTTTCCCTCGAAAAACACTTGGAACACGCGGAACCCGGATCACCGATCCAAATCCCGCGCGCTGTAACCTTTATTTACCAATATTCCGTCAAAACTTGATCGACTCTTCAGACTGCGCCAGAAGCTTATCAGCCAGCGCACTCATGGGAACATTGTATGTTCCGTTCGCCATAGCTGCTTTGATCTCGGCTACCTTGTCCTCTCTTACATCGGGCGCTGCTGCAACTGCTTCTTTTGCAATCTGCAGATCACGACCGAAACCGGAAATTTGAACACTGTCCTTTGACATTGCTGTGGCGGATTCAACCTTTTTCATTTTGCCGTTTGCCTGATAAATCTGAGCTATTCCAGACATTGCATCAATTCTCATTGTGTCATCCTCCATGATATATTAAAAATTCTGCATTACTTTTATTTTAGGACTTCTCACAGCTCCTATCTCATATATCGGAGGAGTCAGAGAAAAACTTAAGCAAATAATATAAATTTTTTTTAAATTTTTCAAATGATGCCATCAGCCATGAAGATCATTCTTTATCTTTGTTGTGGAGATCCCCACTGTTCTCGGAAGATAGATCACCTCACAATAATCCTTCAGGAAATCGAATTTGCCTTTCCAGTCATCTCCCATAACGAAGACATCCGCTCCGTTCCTGACCACGTCATCGATCTTTTGTTCCCAGCAATTCTCCGGAATAACTTCATCCACATATTTAATGGACTCCAGTATCACTTTTCTGTCTTCGTAGGAATGGTAGGCTTCCTTGTGCTTCTCCGCATTGAATTCATCGGTGGAGAGGCCTACGATCAGGTAATCACCGAGTTCTTTGGCTCTTCTGAGAAGATTTATGTGTCCCACATGCAGCAGGTCATAGGTTCCGTAAGTAATGACTTTTTTCATAAGTTCTGTTTTTCTCCCAAATACTTTAATAACACTTTTGCAAGGTACTCATTGTCAATGGGTTTTGCAATGTGATCGTTCATTCCCGCCTCAAGTGCCTCCCTGATGTCCGAAGCAAAGGCATTTGCAGTCATGGCAATGATGGGAGTTTCGGAACTGTCGGGACGGCCGGATGCACGGATGGCGGTGGTTGCGTCGTAACCGTTCATTACAGGCATTATAACATCCATGAAAACTATATCGTAATATCCGAAAGGGGATGTGGTGAACATGTTCACGGCATCGGCACCGTCCACGGCTCTTTCCGTAACAAGTCCCGTCATTTCCAGGAGTTCCTTGCCGATCTCCGCATTCAGATCGTTGTCATCCACGATAAGGGCTCTCTTGCCGGAGAAATCCAGCTTGTCAAGCCTGAACTCTTCTTCAGAGGTCACGCTTTCATCCGTATCGCCTTTTTGAAGCTCAAGGCGGATCCTTACGCAGAACTCGCTTCCGTGTCCCTTTTCGCTCTTAAAGGAGATCTCTCCGTTCATTGCCTCGATGTACTTTTTGGTAATGGTGAGACCCAGTCCCGTCCCTTCGGACTTTGCGATGTACTCGTCATCCTCTCTGGAAAAAGCTTCATAAATGTGCTTCTGAAACTCCTTGCTCATTCCGATACCGCTGTCTTTAACCTTAAAGATGTAATCGGAATAGTCGTCGGAAACCTCTTCCTCGCATATATCTATGCTGATGAGGCCTTTATCGTAAGTGTATTTAATGGCGTTGCTCACCAGGTTTGTGAGGATCTCCTCAACTCTGGTCCTGTCGCCCGTAACCTGCTTATGGTTAATGTCGCTCATGTTGAGGACCAGCATCTGTTCCTTCGCATCGGAAAGAGGCTGCATCATATTAAGGACATTATCAACAAGTCCCGAAATGGAAAAATAATCCTTTACGAGTTCGATCTTACCGGACTCGATCTTTGTGACATCCATCACCTCGTTTATCAAAGCCAGCAGATGTCTTCCCGCTTCGCTGATGGTCTCTATGCAGTATCTGACCTTTTCCTTA
>JAEEGK010003701.1_pt1 | contig 37887 bp, 37 predicted proteins | sample 8958771 | NCBI WGS metagenome assembly JAEEGK01 (sample SAMN16246547, study PRJNA631951) | gut metagenome | biome: gut microbiome; feature: rumen; material: SC-attached | host: Bos | place: Iran: Karaj | collected 2018-10
CGTTAGATGCGGCTTCAAAATCATATACAGGACAACTTAGTATTACCCCTTTTAATTTTAAGTTTTTAACTTCAAATTTAAATCTTAAAGCCATGGTTTCATTATTAAACATTTCCGCTAAAAATAGCGCAAAATGTCCTCCAGCCGAATCTCCCATTAAGAAAATATCTGGAGATATATTTAATTCTTTATAATGTTTATCTACATAGTTCAAATACTTAACACAATCAAATATTTGATTCTCAACTGTGATGTTTTTCTTTTTAGAGACATATTCATAATCATTAACTAGAAAATCATAGCCATCATTTTTAAATATTTGAGCATAGTAAAATTGGTTCTTTCTAGAACCTCTAACATACGCTCCACCATGAATATCTAATATAGTTTTATTACGAACTTGTCCTTTAGCTCTATATAGATCAAATTTATGAAGTTCATTATTATCTTCTGTATAACTAATGTCATAAATATTTTCTGGTTCACTTTCAAATGGAGTATTTATTATTTTTCTTCTAGATTTTCTATCTAATAATTTTAATGATACTTTTACTGCGTTTTTAGTTAACTTCATACTACTTATATAAATCCAAAATTTTATTTAATGTATTAACTACATTTTCTTTTAATGATTCAGGAGATACAACTTTAATAAATTCTCCATATTGCATAATCCAATATGTTAATGCGAGCTTATCACATTTAATATAGGCAAATAACTTACCATCTTCATATTTAATCTTTGCGCCATCTGAAAAATATTCTTTAATATTAAGTATTTGGTCAGGATTAAGGAGTTCAAGTTTAGCGTCTACTACCTCATCAGAAAATAGATAAACGTGTTCATTTAAGAATTGGGCAATAGAAAAATCTTTTGAAAGGCCAGCTTCTTCTTTTGGTTTTTCATCCCAATCTGAGATTGTAACCTTCTCCATTCTATCAACTCTATAAATATTAAATGGATGACCAAATTTAGTTCCTCTATAATATCCAAGAAGATAATAAACACCAAAGTTATTTACTAAGAAATATGGACTAACACGTGGTCTAAAATCACCATATTTATTAATCTTTTCACCTTTTTCATTATAAGACACGTAATTGAATTCAATTCTTTTCTTAAGTTTTTTAGCTTCTTCAATTGTGTCGATGATGTTAAATAAGTCTTTATTCTTATTTCTTTTTACATCGCCAGTTCTATATAAATCTTTATAATTATTCTTGAAATACATAGATTCTTTTTCAGAAATCTTTTCAATAATATCATTCGCAGTTTTGGCACTTAGTGTCTTATTTGAATATACAGAATCCGCAATATACTGAATTTCATATTTATTTAATACTCTTTCAATTAATGCAACCCCACCTTCTCCTCTTGCAATATCGTAGTCTAAATCTTCAAGAAGTTTAATGTTTGATGAAACACTTTTACGTTCAACCACCATTTGGAAGTCATCAAAAAGTTTCTCAACTATTTTCTGTTGAGTAATATAATGATTTTCATCAGTATATTTTTCTAAAACTTTGAGGATTAAAAAAGGTAATGCTTTCTTTGTGTATTTAGTATCCATGTCCAAAAAATCTCCCATAATTAATTATAGCATTTTTTGTATTAAATAATGATTTATGTTTTATAATAGATAATGGTAGAAATATGAAAGCAAAAAAGTTTATTAAAGTCTTTCTCATAGTCATTTTAACTCTCGTTCTTCTTGCGGTACTAATGGGTGTAACTACTATTATGAGCCACTCTAAGAGAAGGTGGAAACCTGACTATGAAAAAGTTAGCATCGAAGAAATATTGAATAAGTTAGAATTTAGTGATGAAGACTATCAAATCTTATTTGAACAAACAGGTTTAACTAAGATTGGAGTTGATAGAGTTGTTTCTAAACAAGGCAAGAATAGACTTCTTGATTTCCAAGAGAGTTACTATAAAGATAGACCAGTTGAACATTTATGGATTAGCCCTGTCACATGTTATGATCAGTTTGAAAAACCTATTCCATTTAGTCCACTTGAAAATGGAGATATCCTAGTCAGTGATACTACTCATCTTTCATTCTGGCACTGTGGACACGCTGAACTTGTAGTAAATGGTAATCTTAATCAAACACTATACTCAATGGGATATGGTTATCCTAGTGAAGTAGGTAATTGTCTTGATTTCTTCCAAAGAGTAAATTTCTTAATTTTAAGACCTAAAGTAGACAAAGAAATAATAAATAAAGTAGTTGATTACGCTATCACTGATTTACAAGGAATAAAATATCAAGCAACAATTGGATATTTTAATAAGAAATTTCCTGATACTTTAAAATCTACTAACTGTTCTCATCTTGTATGGTATGCATATAAAAAGTTCGGCATTGATATTGATACTAATGGTGGACCTGGCGCATATCCATATGATTTAATTGACTTAGAACATTTTGAAATAGTCCAAGTATTTGGATTCCATCCCGATAAACTTTGGAGTTAATAAATAAAAAAGCCACGAGCGTGGCTTTTTATTATGCTTTTTGTATTGTTTCAATAGATGGATGTTCTTTATATGTTACATATTGTTCAGCATCAAATCTAATACTGAATGTACCATCATTTAAGTATTCTTGGAATGTTGCATAGTGGTCATCAGTATATACAGCTACTCTATCAGACCCATATCCGTTTGTAGTAAAGCCATAGCCAAATACAACCACTCTTCCTACACCTCTTTTACCTGTTCTATATGAACCATCAACATCAATATCAAGTTCATAGTAACAGAATCCGCTAGGTTTAGCACAAGGTACATATTGAACATATCCGTTAGTTCTTGAGAATTCTTGAACAACTCTGGTGTCATCACCAAACACAGAACTAACAGTAGATACATCGCTTTCAAATGCGTAGTTAGCTGGGAATTCTCCAAAGATTGTATAGTAGTTTATTACATCAATAGGATAAATCATAGCAGCATCACTCTTTACGCTTGGATGTGATTGAACATATTCAAAAGTATAATATGTATACTCTTTAGTTTCAACAACTGTGTAACTGTCATTACCATATTGAACCTTAATAGGTACTTCTACTTTTGTTTCACCTGGAACCAGAGTTCCTTCATATTGTATCGCGTTGATTCTTTGATCAGTTGAGCTCTTCTTAGTCGCATAATTTCCTTTAGCGTCATAGTAAACACTTAAGTTTCTAAGTTGTACATCAGAATCTACTTCTTCAATGATAAATAGATTCGCATTATTAACTTCTAATGTGATAGTAGTAAATGAACTAGATGGGGCTAACACAAATTCATCTTCTCTATGATCATCATAACCCATCATAATGTGAGCTTCTGTACCATAAGTTTGATATTCAAATTCTATATATTGAATACCTTCCATTTTATGACTATTAAGTATAGATGAACCAAGTGGATCAATACCTGCTTGATAGTTCGCATGAATTAGTTTAAGTGATGATGTTAAACTACAAGTTCTATAGTAAGTAAATTTAACACTACTTGAAGATTCAGTAACTGAACCATAGTTTCCAGTTGCATATTGTTTATTGGAAAATAGAGTTCCGCAGTTTACTGACATTACAGTTAAATTGCCTTCAACGATTTCACTAGATTGGATTTCTCCAATTATTACATCATTATTTTGAACTGGTTTAGTTGTGGTAGGTTTAACTGTAGGAACTACTTGTTTAGTTGTAGTAGTTTCAGTAGGTGCTATAGGTTTGGTTGTATTATCATTTTTAGTAGTAGTTGAATCAGTTATAGGGTTAACTTTAGTCACACTTGTTGTTGTGGCATTTGGGTCTCTGGTTGTGAAATAATAAAGAGCATCACAGCCCTGTAATACTATAGCTATTAAAAATAAAAATACTATACTAAGTAATTTCTTTTTCATAAATTCACCTCAGTTTAATGATTATTTTAATATAACATATAAAAATAAAATTGATACTCAAGAAAATAAAAATGCTTAAATAAATGGTACCTTTAAGCATTTTTATTATTCAAATATTCATAATATTTTCATTAATCGACATTGAGTTCAATGTTTTTAAGTAAGTTCTTAGTTCTCTTTTCGATATCTTTAAATGTTCCTTTTACAAGGAATGTTCCACCAACTGCGGCAACGAATTCTTCTTTTAAATAACTTAAATAGTTTTCTTCATTTATTCCACCAATTGGAATAAACATAATATCTGGAAAAGCCTTATGGAATTCTCTTAGTGTTTTAATTCCGCCAGATGCTTCTGCAGGATAAAACTTCATTACTTTAATTCCATATTTAATACAATTCATAATATCGGTTGGAGTCATTACGCCAGGAAGATATGGAACTTTAGCTTTCTTGCATTCTTCATAAACTTCAGCGCTAAAACCTGGGGATACTATAAAGCGCGCACCAAAATTAATAGCTTCTTGAGCCTGTTCTTTGTTTAAGACGGTACCTGCACCTATAACCATTTTTTGTCCCATCTTTTCAATTGCGTATCTTAAAGTCTCTCCAGCTCTTTTATTACGATATGTAATTTCTGCTAGATCAAGACCGCCTTGATGAAGGCTAAATAGAATATCATCAATTTCAAATGGGTCTTTAACATTGATATAAGGAATAATACTCTTTTTACCAATTAATGATTTCTTTAAATCCATAGTTATCCCTCCTTTAAAAATACTTATTTACAATTTTATTTTATAACAATTAGAAATAAATCAATATAATTTATATTGAAATAATGAAAAAAGACTGCCTCATTAGCAGCCTTTATTCATACATTATTCAAAAGTTTTAATGTATTTATGAACGGTATCACTTAATTCAGTCAAATTCTCTTCATTATTTGCGACCATAATCATTGATTTAGTCGAGAAATCAAGTGGACCATCAAATCCTCTAATTACTCCTCCTGCCTCAGTTAAAATGAGTGATGCGGCAGTGAAGTCCCAGATTGAAAGCTTATGTTCAAAGAACATATCAGTGCGACCCATTGCGACATAAGATATTTCGCAAGCAGCACTTCCAAATCTTCTAAAATCTTTTACTCTAAAGATTAAATCCATTAAGCATTCATTAATCAATAAAGTTTTAGATTTATCATAAGCACTCCAGGCAGTACTTAATAGTGATTCGTTAAACTTTCTTTTTGATACGTGAATAGGTTTTCCGTTTAAGAAGGCACCGCCGCCTTTAGTTGCGGTAAAGAGTTCGCCTGAATATCTTGAATATACAACACCAATAATAGTTTCTCTTTTATAAGTTAGTCCTACAGAAATTGCGCAGTTTTGAATACCTCTTGAATAGTTTTCAGTACCATCGATAGGATCAATTACGAATACATATTCATAAGATGTATGATCAAAATAGTCTTCTTCTTCACATAAGAAACCAGCCTCAGGTAACACTTCTTTTAAGTGAGAGATTAGATAGTGTTGAACATTAATATCATTAGTAGTAACGATATTTGTAATAGTACCCTTTTCCTCAATGGTGAAATCATCGAGGAAAAGGTTAGATGCATCTTTTACGATTTTTACAATTTTCTCTAAAGTAACATTTAAATCAATCATAATTATTTATTATTAACAATGAATGTGCCAGCTTTCTTGTTGTTTCTGAAAGCAGTGATAACTGTACCTGTATGTTTAGAGAGTGTCTCCATCTTTTGTGGAGGACAAGCTAAGATAATTTGAACTGGAAGGTTACTGATGAATTCCATCATAGCATCAGTTCTTTGGTTATCCATCTTATCGAATACTTCGTCGAATAGGATTAATCCAACTGAGTCATCAAGACCATTCTTTTCAGCCTTATCAAAGAGTCTTACGAATGATGCGAGGATAGCTACATAGAATGGGATTTGCATTTCACCACCTGATTTAACATTTGAAATGTTAGAGAAGTAGAATACATCTTCATTAGATATAACTTTAATATCGTAATCCATATAAGTTCTATAATCTGTGAACTTATTGATTGCGCCTTGAGAATTCTCTTCATCAGCTGATAAGTTATTGAATAATTCATCTAATTCCTTTTGATATTTTTCTTCGAACTTTTCATCGAATACTGAGTATCCAACTTCATTAGAATCTTTATCTGTGATCATATCATAGATAGTTCCAAATTCCTTAGATTTAGGGAAGATAAATTCATATTGGTCATTACCGAATTTAATCTTAGATAATGTTTCATTAATCTTAGAAATTTCATCTTGAGCTTCTAAGATATAGCTTCTTAATTTAGAGAGGAAGTCTTCTTTGAAGAGTTTTTCTGCAGATTCTCTTGCGTCTCTAACTTTAGCTTCATATTTAACGAGTTCACTACGTTCTAGTTTATCTAATTCCTCTAAATATTCTTCAGTTCTATCATAACCTGTACCAAATGGACGATTATATTTAGAGATGTAGTTAACTTGACCAATAGTTAAACTTTGTTCTAGAGATTTAATTGATGAGAGTCCATCATTAATTTCTTTAGTGATTGATTCTTCAATTTCTTTTGGAGATTTGCCTTCTTCTTTTTCTTTGTTATAGAGTTCTTCAGATCTTGATTGATATAAAGTATTGAGTGATTCAATAGCTTGAATTTCAATAGTTAGAGTCTTAGAACTATTGATTAAATAAAGGATATCTTGGTTCATTTGTTCAATAGCTTGACGTTTAGCACCTTGAGATTCGAGGATTGTTCCCTTTCTTTGATTTAAGAGTCTGATTTCTGAAAGCATGCCTTCATATTCTTTTCTTAAAGATTCAACAGATGAAAGTGATAATTCTTTCTTTTTAGCTTTGAGTTCTTCAATTTGTTTAGTGTTCTTATAGTAGTTTTGTACTTCTTTAACGAGCTCTTTAATAACTGTAAGATCAAAACCATTGATGATATCAGCTTGTTCTGCAAGAGTTTGGATATCTTCAGTAATCTTTTGATATTCAGCCTTCTTTTCTTCGCCAAGTTTTTGATACTTATTGAGTTGAACTTGTCTAGCACTAGAACCAATGAATGGTTTTGGTGTATTAGGATTAAGATAACTTGTAGTGAAACCTCTATAAAGCATTCCATCTTTAGTGATTGCTTGATTATAATGCTCAAGGTCACGTACATCATCAACCATAATTAAGTTACCAATAGTGTAGTTGATATAGTATCTTGCATCTCTATTTTCAGTTTCAATGATTGAAGCTAGAGAGTTTGGTTGATAAGTTGTGAAGTTTTGGATCTTCTTAGTATTAAGTAAGTTTACACCAAATAAGTTTTTACTCTTGTTTTCGTTATAGCAGAGCAAGCATTCATCATAGTATTTAGGTTCAACAATTAAAGTGAATCTTTGACGACCAAGTAAGTCTTCAACTGTGTTTTGCCATGATTTATCTTTAACTTCGATGATTTCAGATAAAACGTGTACTGAAATGTTTTCGTTATAAACTTTCTTAAGATGTTCTTCCATCTTTTGTCTTAATACTACTATTTCTCTAGAATAAGGAAGAGTTCCTGTACCAGATAATTGGTTAAGTGATGTTAAAACATCTTGAATTTCTTTAACTTTTAAGGCCTTTTGAGCATTTAATGTTGATGTCTTTTCTTGAATTTCATCTCTCTTTTCACTTAAAACATTTCTTAATTCTTCAAGTTTACGAGATAATTCTTTACATCCTTCTTCATCTTCAACATCTAAATTAACTTTAGATAATTCTCTATAAAGCTTACTGTCTACATTCTTAATAGCTTCTTTAGCTTCTTGGAATGCGAGTTTTCTTCTATCAAATTCTCTCTTCTTTTCATAAGAATAGGCAACTTCACCATCAAGTCTCTTGATATCTCTATCATAGATTTCAGATGCTCTAAAGTCTTCATTGTTTGATAGTGATGCATAGAGTTGTTTGCTCTTATCATCGATTGATGCAATTTCTTCATCAATTTCTTTAGTAGTTTCTTTTAAAGAATCCATTTCTTGTTCAAGTTTAAGAATCTTCTTATTCTTACTCTCTACTTCTTTTTCTTGTTCTTTCTTAGTTAGAACTTTAAGTAAGTATTCATAGAAATCTTTATTTTCTTTGATAGACTTAGCAGTTTCATAAGTTTCCTTAATTGTCTTTAAGTCTTCAATCTTATTCTTAGTTACTTTTAAGATTCCTTCAAATTCTTTATAAGATCTAATAGAATCTCTGATATTTTCAGTGTGGATTTGTTTTTCTTCAAGTAAATGATTATAGATATAATCTTTAACATTTGTAAGAGGTTTGAAAGCTAATGCTTTTGGAAGAAGTGTGAAGTATTTTTCACTGATTCCACCCATCTTTTGGCGGAATGCTGCTTTAGCTTCTTTTCTTGATGTAAAGATATAAGGTGTAACTTTACTCTTCTTGAAGTCTAATGTATTCTTAACTTCATAATCTTCAGTGATGAAGTATTCATCTTTCATTGGTCCATCAATGATATAGAAGATTACTTTTGGAGGTTTTGTTTCGCCTTCAACATCAATAACTGAACCTAAACAAAAATATTTTTCTTGTTTTTCAGAATAGTATTCAAGGCAGATATGACCAGATAAGTCATAATCTCTTAAATATTCTTGATCAAGAGAACCGAGCTTACATTTAACGTATCCTCTTAAATCTCTCTTACTCTTATCTGATGCGGCTAAGTTGAAGATTTGATCACCTGCTGTGATTACAAATGTAATCGCATCGATGATAGTTGATTTACCACTACCATTTACGCCAGTTAAGAGTGTATTATTCTTAATGTTTATAGTTTCATTTTCAAAATAATGCCAGTTAATTAATCTAATTTTAGTTAAGGTTTTCATTTTCTTCCTCCTCTTCATTCTTTCCATTTTCAAGTTGGAGAATATATGAATAGCATTCTTGGATATTAGTCACAGGAATAGCTAGCGTAATGCTTGAGAATATGAGTAATTTAGTAGATGCCATTTCAAGATCTCCTAAATTATCAATTAAGTTGTATTTCTTATAGAGTCTTAAAGCTGCTACAAGTTCTGTCTTAAAGATTTTTCTCTTAAATCCGAATGATGCATATTTATTATGGATTTCATCAATTGTAATTACTACAGTATTATCAAGTGTAGTATTGATTAACTTTTCTTGATAAAGGATTCTTAGAATTAATAAGATGAATGTTTCTTCTTTCTTAAGCTTTAAGTTACCTGGATTATAGTTATTCTTGAGTTGGATTGCACCGATTTCTCTATTAATAACTACTTCATGACCAAGTATTTCAAAGAATTCATCGAAATATTGTTTATAGTTAATTACGAAATAATATGCTTTAGTGTTATCTTTTTTATCTTTTGATAAATAGTTTGCAGTTAATAATTGGTTACAAATCTTAGAAAAACTGTCTTGGACATCTCTAGGAAAGTTTTTTAATTCATCAAGTAGCATCTTTATGCCCTCCTCTTAATCTTAAAGTCTTTTATAATAAAGTTCTTAGTTTCTACATATGTTTGTTTATCAACAAGTTCATAATCATTGAATCCTGATACAAATACAACAATATATAGAAGTTTAATTAAATCTGATCTGTCAGCATCATATGGAATGAGTGCTTGCATTTCAACCTCTTCTCCAGGTTTAACAGCTTGTTCGAGTAATTGTTTAATATCTTCTTCTTCATAAGCTGCTTTGAATTGTTCGAAGAAATCTTTTTGTATCATACTGAAATCAAATGTTTCTTTTGATAACTTATTAACCTCTTTCTTCTTATAAGTTCCTCTTGGAACAGATAGTGAATTAACATTTAATGATTTATCGATATTTAAATCAAATAACTTTCTAATTTCATTGAATGCTGATTCAACTTGTCCTTTCTTAACTTTCTTTGAATAATGAGTGATTATTGCATTTAATTCTGCTGCAACATCGGTAGAATCATTAATTAAGTATTTAACTTTTGATAATGTTTGAGTGATGTAATCTCTATTCTTCTTATCGATTTCATCCATAATTCCTTCAAGAGAATTATAAATATCGATACAGTCATTAATTTGTTTGTTAGCTAAGCCACGAGCTAGTGCTGGATCATTACCAGATATGAATAAGTAGTCATTTGAAATAATTGACATGATATCTGGGTCTTCTTGCATATGTTCTAGCTTTTTGATGATATCAAGCTTATACTTATTGATATTATCAAATGTTTTAAGTTTTACATAGGCTCTATCCATAACTTCATCTTTATATTCGCTTAAGAGTTCAACTAAATCCTTTAATTCTTCTTTTTGGTCTATTAAAGAAATGAATTCTTTAAGTTTATGGTCAACCTTTCTGATTTCTCTTACGAAGTTTATGGTGTTTTTATAAACTTGATTTAATAATAGACCATAATCGTAAGTTTTTGAATTAAGTAAGCTATAAATTGTGAATATATAACCTCTGAATGCTTGTTCTTGTGGATCTAGTGTAAAGTTTTCTGCAAATAGTGAGAAGTTTGCGGCTTTTTTAATTTCAATTAATGCTAGTGTTAATGAGATTGAATAATCATTGAAGTTTAAGATTTCAAGATAATCATTAGTTACATCGATTGTTATCCATCCTGTTTGTTCTAGTCTTCTTAAACAGTAGTTAGCTAGTTCTCTATAAGATGGGATTTCATCATCTTCATTATTATCGTTTTCTTCATTTAATTCATTTAGGCCTACATGTCTTTCTTCAAGAAGTGCTTCTACAATATCTCTAGCATCTTCTTTTGGCATACCTAGTATTGAACCAGTCTCATATCTTTCATAGATAGCGATTAAAGCTTCAATATAGATATCTCTATTCTTCGATTGGAATAGATTGAAGAAATTTTGTGGCAAGATTGCGTTAAAGTCCATATACGTACCTCGCTTATTTTAATTTTATAATTTATTTTATCATATGTGTAAAATAATTTCAACACTTTTTTAATAAAATTTTTATATTTTTTATATTTTTAATTTTATTTATAAAAATAAAAATATAAAAGTGTAAAATATTTGACATATTTTTATATAAAAATAATAGCCATTTCTGACTATTACTTAAGATGCTATTGAACAATAAAAAAACTGCGGTTAATTAAACCACAGTTTTATTTCTTTTTCTTTTTATCTTCTAAATTAAATAATTCTTGAAGTCCTTCTTTTTGTTTCTTTGTAAGACTTCTTGGAGTTTCTATAGCTACTTTTACAAATAAGTCACCCTTAACTTTCGTTCTAATGTTTGGTACACCTTTACCTTTAAGTCTAAATACTGTATTAGGTTGAGTTCCTTCTGGAATTGTGAGTGCCATATCACCATAAGGAGTTTTAACAATCTTTTCTGTACCTACAGCAGCTTCAGGGAATGAGATCTTAATCTCTTCTCTTAGGTCGTCACCATCTCTTAAATAGTTAGGATCGTCTCTAACAACGAATTGGATATATAAATCGCCATTAGAGCCACCATTATAGCCTTTACCACCTAAGCCTTCAAGACGAATAGCTTGACCAGATTGAATACCAATTGGTACTTCAATTTCTATAGTTTTAGCCTTCTTAATCTTCTTTTCTCCATGGCAATCTGGACATTTATTCTTAATATATTTGCCAGTACCAGAACAGTCAGGACATACTCTTCTTGTTTGAGCTTGACCAAATATAGTATTAGTTGTTTGAATAATTTCACCACGTCCATTACATCTTGGACAAGTTACGATATCTTGAGGTGATTGAGCACCAGTTCCATTACATCTAGGGCACTTCTCATAAACATTTACTTCAATAGATGATTTCTTACCAAAGATAACATCATTTAAAGATACAGTCATTCTTCTTTTTAGATCATCGCCTTTCATAGGGCCAGATTGAGATTCTTCTCTTCTTCCGCCACCGAAGAATGAACTAAATATATCGCTAAATCCTGAAGTAAAGTCACCAAATCCAGAGAATCCACCAAAGCCTCCAGCTCCACCGAATCCTTCGTTTGGATCTGCAGTACCATATTTATCATAATTAGCACGTTTTTGAGGGTCAGAAAGGACATCATAAGCCTCTTGAATCTCTTTGAATTTCTCTTGAGCTCCAGGTTCATGATTGATATCTGGGTGATATTTCTTAGCTAATTTTATATGTGCTTTCTTTATATCTTCATCACTGGCGTTTTTATCTAGACCTAAAACGCCATAGTAGTCTTTTTGAGCCATATTTACTCCTTCAAACTACCAGCTAGGGCAAGTAGCTGGTAGTTTTAGATATTATTAAACTTCTTTGTAATCTGCGTCGAATACATCATCTGAACCATTAGATGAACCACCATTATTATTGTTGTCATCTTTATGGTCATTTTTGACATTTTCAGCAGTCTTTTGTTGTTCAGCGTAAACTCTTTGAGCTAATGATTGAGCTTCCTTTTCAAGTTCACTCTTCTTAGCTTTGATATCTTCGATATCATTGCCTTTTAAAGCTTCTTCAAGAGCTTGAACCTTAGCATTTACTTTGTTCTTTTCATCTTCAGAAATCTTATCTTTGAGTTCATCAAGTGAATTCTTAGTAATGAAAATGAATTGATCAGCTTCATTTCTAACGTCAGCTTCTTCCTTTCTTCTCTTATCAGCTTCTTCATTAGCTTTAGCTTCATTAACCATTCTTTGAATTTCTTCTTCAGAAAGGTTAGTGTTAGATTTGATAGTAATCTTATTTTCTTTACCAGTTCCTAAGTTCTTAGCTGAAACTGTAAGAATTGAGTTAGCATCAATATCGAATTTAACTTCGATTTGTGGAACACCTCTTCTTGCTGGTGGGATATCAGATAATTGGAAGATTCCAAGTGTCTTGTTATCTGCAGCCATAGGTCTTTCACCTTGGAGTACTTTGATATCAACAGCTGGTTGGTTATCAGCAGCAGTTGAGAATACTTGACTCTTAGATGTAGGAATTGTTGTGTTTCTATCAATTAACTTAGTCATAACTCCACCAAGAGTTTCAATACCAAGTGTAAGTGGAGTAACATCTAGTAATAATACGTCTTTAACATCACCAGTTAATACACCACCTTGAATAGCTGCACCCATAGATACGCATTCATCAGGGTTAACTGATTTATTAGGTTCTTTACCGAAGTAATTTCTAATATAGTCTTGAACTGCAGGGATTCTTGTAGAACCACCAACGAGTAATACTTCATCAAGTTGAGAAGTTGAGAGTTTAGCATCTTTTAATGCTCTTTCAACTGGACCTTTACATCTTTCTACTAGGTCTCTTGTCATATCATTGAATTGAGCTCTAGTTAAGTTTCTCTCTAGATGTACTGGCATACCATTGCTCATTGAAATGAATGGTAGAGAGATTGTAGTTTGAGTTGTTCCAGAAAGTTCAATCTTAGCTTTTTCAGCAGCATCTTTTAGTCTTTGCATAGCCATCTTATCTTGAGATAAGTCGATACCATTTTCTTTTCTGAATTCATTTACTAACCAATCAATAATCTTTTGGTCAAAGTCATCACCACCTAGATGAGTATCACCAGATGTAGAAATAACTTCGAATGTTCCATCAGCTAAGTTAAGAATTGATACATCGAATGTTCCACCACCAAGGTCGAATACGAGTACAGTTTGATCTTTTTCTTTCTTATCAATACCGAATGCAAGAGCAGATGCAGTTGGTTCGTTGATAATTCTCTTAACATCAAGACCGGCAATTCTACCAGCGTCTTTAGTAGCTTGTCTTTGAGCATCATTGAAATATGCAGGAACTGTAATAACAGCTTCAGTTACTTTTTCACCAAGATATGCTTCAGCAGTAGCCTTCATAGATTGAAGGATCATAGCACTGATTTCTTGTGGTGTATAGTTTTTATTTGTACTCTTAATGTATACAGTTTTATCTGTACCCATAAGTCTCTTGATACTTCTTACAGTGTCAGGATTTGTAATAGCTTGTCTCTTAGCAACTTCACCTACTAAGATTTCGCCATTCTTGAATGCAACAACAGATGGAGTAGTTCTTCCACCTTCTGGATTAGCTATAACTTTAGCTCCTCCAGCTTCCATTACTGATACACATGAGTTAGTTGTACCTAAATCAATACCGATAATTTTTGACATTTTTATATATCTCCTTATAATTTTATTCTTCTTTATTGTTTTCTTCATTAACTACTTCTTCTTCTACTTGGTTAACTACTACCATAGCAGGACGAAGTATTCTATCTTTGTACATGTATGCCTTTTGGAATACTTGTACTACTTCATTATTCTTATGAGTTGGATCATTCATGATACTGATTGATGTCATATAGTTAGGATCAAATTCTTTACCAAGTGATTCAACTTCAGTAACACCTTCTTTTTCAAGAATTTGGAATAATGAATTTCTAACCATCTTGAATCCTTGAAGATATGCACTCATTTCTTCATTTTTAGCTTCTCTTTCAAGAGCTAAATCAAGATTGTCTAATGAACTAATTAATTGTTTACAGATGTCGAATGTATGATATTTATAGAACTTAGCTTGTTCCTCATCCATTCTCTTTTTATAGTTTTGAGATTCGGCAATAGCCATAAGTTTTTGAGTTGTAAGTTCTTCTTTTTCTTTATTTAATCTTTCAACTTCTTCTCTTAATACTTTTAGTTCTGCGTTTTCTCTTTTATCTTCTTTTGAATCTTTAGAAGTTTCTACTTCATCAGATTCAAATACATCTGTCTTATTCTTTTCTTCCTTTTTTGACATTTTCATTACCCTTTCCGTAATATTTTTCTATATCTTTAGCAATATACTTGATTAGAGGAATTACCCTCTTGTAATCCATTCTAGATGGACCTACTAGAGCGATGTTTCCAACTTCTCCTCTTTCATTCTTATAAGGTATTGAGATGATTGCTGCATCATCAATATCTTCAAGACCAATATCGCTACCGATTTTAATCTTAACGTCACCGCTTGGATTATCTTTAATAATTTTTACTAGTTCTTTTTGTTCAAATACATCGATTAATTTCTTTAGTTTATTAGAATCTTTAAATTCCGGTTGAACTAACATATTTGAACTTCCAGATACATAGTAATTAGTTTCAGCAAATTGCATGAACGCATCAATGAAGTTATTAATAATGGATTCCCTATACTTAATAAATTCTTGAATAAGATGATTATCAACTATGTATTTAAGTCTGAAAGATACTTCGCTGATTGGTGTGTTAATTAATACATCGTTTAATATATCAACGACCTTTTTAACTTCTTCTGGATCACATTCTTCGTCTTCGAAACTTACAATCTTAGATTCAATATGTCCTGAATCAGTAACAACTATCATCATATATTTATCTTGGCTTAGTGGTACAAGTTCAATCTTAGATACTCTAGATGAAGCTGTATCAGGGCCTAAAGCAACTGATGTATAGTTTGTAATGTCAGCTAGAAGTGAACATGCTTTCTTTATAGCATCTTCTCTTTCAACTATCGCATTAGCAAAAACTTTATCAACTAGTTCGTAACTCTTAGATTCAAATTCTGTTTCATTAGCTTCATTCATTAAGTATTGAACATAGAATTTATATCCAGCTTCTAGAGGTACACGACCTGAAGATGTATGAGTCTTATCAATATATCCTTCCTTTTCAAGAACTACCATTTCATTTCTAACAGTGGCACTTGAAACATTAAGAATATCACATATTGATTTTGAACTAACTGGTTCAGCTGTTTCTACATAGTTTTCTACAATAATTTTTAGTATTTCACTTTGTCTTTTGGTAAGCATTATTTCACCTCTTTTAGCAGTCATACTTACTTATTGCTAACATAATTATATTGAAAAAAATTAGCACTGTCAAGTTTTATTTGCTAAAAATGTTTATATTCATATAAAAAGCGCTAAAACTAGCGCTCATTATAATTATGATAAATATGTGATTATCTCTTTTTAAGTGGTAATGTGGCTATTTTAAATGCCTTAATTTTAAAGATAAAACCAATGATTGTGAATGGTAAAGTAATTAAAATTGGTATAAATAAAAAATATATATTATTAATCTTTAGTGTTACATAAACAATAATTACAGCTAAGATATATCCTACATTAAATTCAACAAATGTAAATGTATTTCTAATTATATAAATAATGTTTTCTTTATTTAATTCATTGAACTTATTTACTATAAAGTTTCTTGTTGAGAAACCTTGAACAAATGATTGGATAATAAAAGGAAGAGTTAATAGGGCACTTAAGAAATACAAAAGCACAAGTCCTAAAATAGTATCGCTTTCAAATAACTTAATAAAGCTATCAGAAACTTCTCCTTTTAGTGCATCTATATAATTCTTATAGAATACTAATAATAAGATTAATCCTATTAATATTAGAGTATATAAAACTCCAAGTATTTGATTTATAACTATAGATCTATTTAAATTCTTTTTAATTATTTCTTTTTCATTCATGTTTTTTAATAAACTCCTTAAATCTATCAGGAAGTCCTGTATCTAATTTAATTAATTCATTAGTTTTAGGATTAATGAATTCAATGTAGTGAGAATGAAGCATTAATTCATTATCACCAGCATTATGGTTATACATCTTATCACCTACAAGTGGATGACCAATATATGAGAATGTAACTCTTATTTGGTGAGTTCTTCCAGTTAATAGTTCTATTTCAAGTAAACTATAATCACCAAATTCTTTAACTACTTGGTATTTTGTAATAGCTATTTTTCCATCATTTCTTACAACTCTTCTTACAGTCATTGTATTTTCTTTGGCTATTTTTAGCTCAATAGTGCCTTCTTTTTCAGTTAAATGACCATGAACTATAGCGTAATACTTTCTAATTAAAGTTTCTTTTAAAGAATCACTCATCATAGATGCGCTATATCTATTTAAGCTTGTAAGCATGAGGCCAGTTGTAAGTCTATCTAGTCTATTAATTAAATGAACTTTTGATTTAATACCTTTATTCAATAGGTAATGTTGTATACCATTAATAAGACATATTTCATTTCTATTCATGGTAGACATACAAGATAAATTATAATCCTTATCTATAACTAAGATGTTTTCATCTTCATACATAACCTTAATAGGCATTTCAACAGGCATAATATCTGAGTTATCTTCATCACTATAAAGGGTGACTATGTCACCTTTTTTAAGTTTATAACTCATATATAATACTTTGTCATCTTTCTTAATGGCGCCTTTAGCTTTTAAGCTTCTTCTTAACTTTCTTGAAATATTATTTTCATCTAGAAGTTCTTCTAAAGTTTGTCCATCAACTTCACATCTTAGTTTAATTTTATTCATTATTGTTTCTTTAAGAAATCTTTACCTTTTAGAGATTCTGGTTCATAAAGTGATAAATTAGGATAATTTTGTTGTCTTAATGCTTCATAGATTATTGCGCAGGCAGTGTTTGAAACATTTAAAGCTCTAACTTTTTCGCTCATAGGAAATCTTACACAAGTATCTAAATGTTCTTTTAAAATATCATAAGGAATTCCTGTAGATTCTTTACCTAATATAAAATAATAATCTTTAGTTGTATCACTATAATCTAGTTCATCTGGCCTTTTATAACCATATCTAGTTAAAAATACATATACTCCATTTGGATTCTTTTCCATGAATTCGCTAAAAGAATCATAGATAAAATATGAGAAACCATGAGCGTAGTTTACACTCGCTCTTTTAAGTTCTTTATCATCTAAACTAAAACCAAAAGGTTTTATTAAATGAAGTGTTGAGTTAGTTGCGATAGATGTCCTCATTATATTTCCAGTATTTTGAGGAATCTCTGGTTCAAATAATACTATATGATTCATTATTTATTCTTCCATCTCTTTTCAACGATCTTTTTTCTTTCTTCTCTCATTTCTCTATTAAACTTTTTCTTATAGTTAGGTTTAACTTTCTTAGAGATTGTACGTTTATGTCTTAATTTCTTTTCAGCTTCTTGATTAAGTTTTGATTTATAGAAATCTTTTCTTTCTCTTTGATATCTAGCACTTGAATCTACAAGTTGACCATTCTTAAAGTCTTTATATTCAGTATGAAGACCTTTATTCTCGAGTTTATCGATATAAGAATCATCATCATAATCATAGAATGAAATACTTAATCCTTCGTCAAGCATACGACCTGTACGGCCAGTTCTATGAATATAGAATTCAATATCTTGAGGCAATTCATAGTTAATAATATGAGATACACCTTTAATATCAAGACCTCTTGAAGTAAGGTCAGTTGAGACGATATAAGTATACTTAAGATCTCTAATATCTCTCATTACTGATTTACGCTTAGAAGCTTCCATATCTCCATAAATGGCGCATACGTTTTTGAACTTTTTTAGGTTGCTATAGACATATTTAACAGTATCTTGTGTATTACAATATATGATACAAAGATATGGATTAAGCGCATTCATGAGGTCACTTAATAGCTCAATTTTGTCTCTATATTTTGTCTTTAAGAAATAGTGAGAGATATTAAGCGGAGTTAAATCTTTCTTATTGATTTCAAGGAATGTTGGATTACTTAAATACTTCTTTAAGAATGGAGATATAGCTTCTGGGATAGTTGCGCTATATACTTCAATCGCACATTCTTTATTAATTGTTGATAGGACATTATCAATCAGTGGGATAAAACCACTATCTAAAGTCATATCAGCTTCATCAATAATAAATTTCTTAACTTTATATACATTAAGAAGATTTTCATCAATAGCGAGTTGTTTAATACGTCCAGGAGTACCGATAGCAATTTGTGGATTAGATTTCTCTAGTTTTTCAATAGCTTTATTAATATCATCTCCACCAACATATAATCTTACATCTACACCTTCTTTTTGGAATAATGGCTTAGCCATATCATAGATTTGGCGGGCAAGTTCTCTAGTTGGAGATGTGATAACTACTTGAAGATCTTTATTGTCAATATCAAGAGTCGCAAAAACAGGCATTAAGAATGCATGAGTTTTACCTGTACCGGTTACACTTTGTACAACTAAGTTCTTCCCTTCAATAGACATTGGAAATACTTTTTCTTGTACTTCAGTTGCCTTTTTATATCCTAATATATCTAAATAATATTTTAAATCTTTCATAATTAGTCACTTATCCCTTAATTTTTACTAATTTATTATATAATAATAATTGGAGTTTTACAAAATATTATGAAAATCACCGTATTAAAAGAGAGTGGATTTTGTGGAGGAGTCACAAGAACGCTCTTAATGCTTAATAAAACAATTAAAGAAAATGAAGGTAAACAAATCTATCTTTTAGGACCTATCGTCCATAATCAATTAGTTAATGACCACTATAAAGAATTAGGTGTTAAATTCATTGATAATATCGCTTTAGACGATTTAGAAGACGGTTCTATTGTAGTTGTGTCTGCACATGGAAAAAGCGATAAAGAACTAGAAAAACTAAGTAGATTTAAAGTAGTTGATACCACATGCCCATATGTAATCAAGAATAAACAATTAGTTAAGAGAAATGAAGGAAACAATATTATCTTCATTGGTAAGAAATATCACTCTGAAACTAGAGCTATATGTGGTGATAACTCTGATATATTCATTGTTGAAAATGAAAATGAATTAAAAGGATTATCTTCTAATTCATTTGGAATCGTATTTAATCAAACAACTTTTAATATTAATAAACTTGAAAAGATTCAATCTATTATTAAGGATCAAATGCCTTATTTTGAAATTATTAATACTATTTGTCCATCTAGTAAGAATCTTCAAGAAACACTAAGTATGAAAGATGATAAATACAATACTTGTATAATTGTAGGGGATAAAACTTCATCTAATTCAAACTCATTATATGAAATGAGTCCATATAATCCAACCTACTTTATTAGTAGTGCAAAAGATATCGATAATCTTAAATTTAGAAGGTTTGATAATATTCTAATTGTCGGTAGTGCATCTACCCCAAAAGACGAATTAACCAAAGTTAAAGAAAGAATTAAAGAACTATATAAGGATTATTTATAATTTATTATAAATTTTGCTTTAATTTTTAAACTATCTAATATATAATAATAAAAGTAAAATAAGTAAGGAGTATCATATGCCAGAGTCAAAGAAAAAAGTAAGTAATAAAGAACCAGTTGAACAAAAACACGTTAATCCAACTGGAAGTAAAGCTGGTAGAATACTTGTATTAATATTATGTGCATCTATGGTTGCGGGCTTATTATTCGCAGCTATCTACCTAATGGCTACTAACTTATAATAATAAAAAATGCTAGGAAACCTAGCTTTTTTTATATCTTTATATAAGTTAAATATTCTTTATTACCTGAGCCACCCAAGATAGGCGAATCGATAATTTCATTAGTTTTTATTCCATATGATTTAATAAAATCTAATATCTGAGTTTTAACTTTATTTCTTAATGATTCTTCTCTAACAACCCCACCTTTTAAATAAACTTGTCCAAGTTCAAATTGTGGTTTAATTAAAAACACAACAGTCACATCTTTAAATGATTTAATAACCCTTTCAAGAATTGGTTCAACTTTAGTAAATGAAACATCAATAGTAATTAATTTAATATCTTTTAGAATATCTAAATCCATCTTAAGAAAATTAGTATTTTCATATAGATGGATTTTTTCATTAGATCTTAGCGATTCATGGAGTTGATTAGTCCCTGTATCAACCGCATATACCTCTTTAGCGCCTCTTTTAAGGAGACAATCAGTAAATCCACCAGTTGACGAACCAATGTCAAGACAGCTCAAATTAGAAGGGTTAATCATAAAATAATCTAAAGCTCTCTCAAGTTTAAGTCCACCTTTAGATACATACTTAAGGGTTTCGCTGCTTAATACCTCTACAACATCAGCATCACTCACATCAAAAGATGCTTTAGTTATGGTCTTTTTATTAACTAAAACATTTTCGTTTTTTATTTCATATTGAGCTTTGTTTCTTGACTCAAAATAACCATTTAAGACAAGATAGTTGTCTAATCTCATTATTCCTTAATCTCGAGTTTAGCTTCAGCATTTTTAAGCATTTCATAAGCTTGTTTTGAAAGTTCAACACCTCTTGTGTATTTCTTTACTGAATCATCTAAAGATAATTCTCCACCTTCAAGTTCTTGAACAATAAGTTCGAGTTCATCCATTACGTCTTCAAATGTCATAATCTTTTTATCCATATTAGTCTTCCTCTATAACTTTTGATTTAATTTCACTATTACTGAATTTAGTGGTGATAGTATCACCAACTTTAACTTCACTCTTATCTTTAATAACTTTATCATCTAAATAAGTGATTGAATAACCTTTATTTAATATAGTCATTGGGTTTAAAAGGTTTAGTTTCTCATTTAGAATTAAATAATCATTTTTATTATTAATTACTAATTTAGAGTATGCATTATCTAAATGTTTAGATAAATCTTTAATCTTTTCTTTATGTTTATTTAGTATCTCTTTTGGAGATAATAAATCTAGTTTATTAGTTAAACTAATTAAGTTTTGAGTATATTTAATTAGTAGCTTTTCTTTATTAAACGCTTCACTATTAGCTAAGCTATCTAGTTTATTAGATAAGTGTTTAAGGTTATTTGTATAAGATAGTCTAAGTCTAGTAGATAAACTATCAAGTTCATTTTTTAAATCTGTGTTATCTCTTACAACCATTAATGCCGCATCTGATGGGGTTGCGGCTCTTAAATCTGAGACAAAATCTGAGATAGTAAAGTCAGTTTCATGGCCTACCGCACTAATAATTGGCTTTTCTGAATTATAAATTGCATCTGCGACCTCTTCTTCATTAAATGGCCATAAATCTTCAATAGATCCACCACCACGAGCGAGGATTATCACATCAATCTCTGGGTTTTCATTAGCTTTCTTAATATTCTCTACGATTGAAAATTTAGCGTCACTTCCTTGAACTTTAGTAGGATATAAAGTTAAGTTAGAGAATTGGCTACGCTTTAAGATGATTGATTTTAAATCTTCAATTACTGCGCCAGTATTAGAGGTAAGGAGGGCAATATTCTTTGGGAATTTAGGCAGCTTCTTTTTACGATTTTGATCAAAATAACCTTTATTGAAGAGTTTCTTCTTTAACTCTTCATATTTAATGTAGAGTTCTCCAAGTCCAGATTCTTTAATGTCATCAACATATATTTGATAAGTACCACCTTTAGAATATAGTGAGACAGTACCTTTAATTAATACCTTCATTCCACTTGATGGTTCAAATTTAAGGTTCATTGCCTTAGATTTAAACATTACACAACTAATTTGTGATTCTTCATCTTTAAGTGTGAAATAAAGGTGACCTGATATATTTCTTTTATAATTAGATATCTCACCCTCAATCAAAAATGATTGAAAAAAAGGCTCTCTATCAAAGAGCGTTTTTATATATTCATTTAGGATCGTTACAGTTAATACTTTATTTTGAGCGTTCATCAATAATTATTTTTTTAGCCTTATCGAGTACTGCGTTATTAAACTTAACTTGTTTCCCATCAATATCTGAAAACAGCTTTGTGATTTCGAGAGCCTCATTTATAGCAATTTGTGGTTCTAAACCTTTGTATAGCATTTCATAAACACAAAGTTTAAGAATAGCTACATCTACTAAATTTAATCTTTTAAGAGTATAGCGTGTTAAAGATAAAGAAATAATTCTTTCAATATTTTCGTTATTTTCAATTATCTCATTTACAGTATCAAATACATCTTTATCGATTTCATCTTTATCGTATTCTCCACCCGCTTCAATAAGATATAAGAACTTAACTATTTCGATTCTATACTCTCTTCTACTTCTTTTTTCTTCCATATATAAAATTATATCATAACTTGGCTATTTCTAAAGAAACAAACCTATTATTTTGATTGTTTAGCCTCTTCTAATAAATCGTTTAATTTATTATATTGTTCAACTGAAACAAACTTATACATTAATCTTTTTGAATTATATGGATAGAATTCTTCTTTTGAGTAATCGTATTCATATTCATCATAAAGAATATTGAATACAGTTTCATTAAGTGGGCAGTAACCAATATAATCTGCATTTTCAGCTTGATTAGCATGATCACTTAAGAAGTTAATGAAGTCATAAGCTAAATCTCTATTATTAGCATTCTTCATAACAACTAAGCCATCTACCCAGATATTTGTTACTTCTGGTGCATAATATGCGAAGTTAACTTCTTTATTGTCTACTGAGCATTTATAAACTTGATCAAGATAATCACCACTATAAACTAAAGCTAAATCAAGTTGGCCTGATGCGACAGCTTCTTTTAAATTATCTTCACCCCAAATAGTGTATTCAGCACTCTTTAAAGTATTTTTAGCATTAGTTAAAATAGTTTCATCAGATGTATTGATGTCAGTTGAACCGTTGTATAAAGCAGCAAGGCATAATGCATCTCTTGCACTATTATACATACCAACTTTATAACTATTCTTTTCCATTACTGAACCTAAACCTTTGGATTCAACATATTCTTTAAGACCAGCAACATCAGTATTATATAGAATTCCTACTGTTCCCCAGAAATATGGAATAAAGTAATCTTTGTAATCCTTTGATTGAGAATTTAAAAGATTTCTTGCATCTTCAAATAATTCACTTTCTTTATAATTTGATAATTTAGATAAATCAATCTTTTCAACTCTATCTTCTTTAACAAATCTATCAATCATATAATCAGATACAACTACTACATCATATTGATCATATAATACAGTTTGATAGATTTCTTCATTAGAGCCTTTTTCTGTATAGTTAACATGGCATCTATATTTCTTTTCGAACTTTTCAATAAGTTCTTCATTCATATAGTCTCCAACATTTAATACATATAATTCTTTCTTTTGTGCACAACCTACAAGAAGTGTTAAAACAAACGCACAGATTAAACTAAAAAATACCTTTTTCATTTTTACTCCCTTTTTATAGATTATTTTCTCGATTTATTCTTGATCTCATCAAGTAAATCATTTAAATAGTTATAGTGTTCATCAGACACATATTTAAGTACTCTTGATTCATTAGTGTATGGATAGAAATCATTTCTATCTATTAGTGATGAATAATCACATTCACTAAATAGTCTATCAAAGATAGTTTCATTAAGTGGTGCATATCCCACATAACTACCATTTGAAAGGATATTATCAGCTTCATTCATAAAAGTAATAAACTTATATGCAAGCGATTCATTTCTATTATTTTTAGGTATTACATAACCATCAACCCAGACAATTGTCTTATTTGGTTTATAGTATGAATACTTTATTTCTTGGTTATCAACACTAGATTTATAGTATTGATCGATATAGTCTCCACTATAAACAAGCGCATAGTCAAGACTATCATTTGCGATTAATTGTTTGAGGTTATCGTCGCCCCAAGCCTCAAAATGGGCGTTTGTGAGTAAGTCTTCAGCTTCTTTAAGTTCATTCATATTAAATGAATTCACATCATATCCAAGAGATAGTAGTGCCATCGAGATTGAGAATCTCGCACTATTATACATTCCAACTTTATATTGATTATTGATGAATACTGATTCAAGACTATGTTCTTCAATATATTCTTTTAGACCATCTTTATCAGTTCTATACATGATTCCAAATGTTCCCCAGAAATAAGGAATATAATAGTCTTTAATATTAGATAATTCTGTATTCATTAAAGTTAGTGCATCACTGAAATATGATTTTTCTGAATAACCTTCAAGCTTAGAATAATCAATCTTTAAAATTAAGTCATCTTGTCTTAATTTATCGATTAAATATTCTTCAACGATAGCGACATCATATGATTCATGAGTAATACGTTGATATAACTCTTCGTTAGTACTTCTCTCTTCATAAATAACTGAACAGTTATACTTTTCTTCAAAGGCATATAATAATTCTTCATTAATATAATCGCCTAGATTTATTACATATAACTCTTCTTTTTTAGCACATGATGAGAGAGTGAATATAATAAAGAGAAGACTTAATAACATTAAGCTTTTCTTAAACATAACTAAACTAATTCTCCTTTGTTTTTCCTGATTGAGGAGATTCTTGAAAGTACTACAACGATAGATGCGATAGCGAATATGATTATGTTATATGCATAAACGCTCTTTGGAATAAATCCACGTCTAAGTGATGAGTCAATCCAAGTTGAAACATTATAGAATTTTTGTCCAGAAACGAACATTGAAATAACGAAATCATCAATAGACATTGTGAATGCGAACATCGCACCCGCAACAATTCCTGTCATAATTGATGGAATAATTGCTTTAAATACAGCTTCAAATCTAGAACAACCTAAATCTCTTGCAGCTTCATAAGTATTTTCATCAATTTGATTTAATCTTGGAAGAACTGATAATACCACATATGGAATTGAGAAGAATATATGAGCAATTAAGACTGTGTTAAATCCTCTCTTAAATCCAAAGATAGATTCAAATAATACGAAGATTAATAGTAAGAGGAAACCTGTAACAATATCAGGCATAATTACTGGCATATTATTTAATACCATAAGTGATGTTCTTATCTTCTTTGAGAAACTATGAATTCCAATCGCAAAGAATGTTCCTAGAATAGTTGAAACTATTGTAGAAATAATAGTGACAGCGAATGTATTTAATATTGCAGTTTTTAAACTTGAAATATTAGATACATATTTCTTCGCAATATCGAGTGCTCCATAATTATTACTGAATAGTGAACCATACCATTTAAGTGTTCCTCCACTTTCAAGACCTAAAGTTGAAAGTGAGTAACTCTTAGTAAAACTCATAATAAGAATGATTACTACAGGAATATATATTAGAGTAAACGCTAATGCGAGGATTAATACTTTAGAGATGGTACCAATAATATTCTTTCTCATATTAATGTTTCCCCCTCTTTATCAACTCTTAAGAGTAAGATGAATCCAATGATAGTGAATAATACAGTAAATAAACTAAATACTGAACCTACATTAAATCCTCCTGTACCTTTAAATCTTGTGTAGATTAGGTTACCTAGAAGCACTACATTGTTGTATGAAATCGCATCACTTACCTCAAATTGAGTTAATGATGGAAGGAATGTCATAATGATTCCTGATACAATTCCACCAAGTGATAGCGGGAGTGTAACTCTTAAGAATGAGTTTACTTTATTTGATCCAAGGTCATATGAAGCTTCAATAACTTTTGGATCTATCTTTTCAAGCACTGTGAATATTGGAACTATCATGAATGGAAGATACATAGAAGTCATCGCAACTATAATATTAAATATGTATAGTTCATTTCTATTCATCTTTAAGATTTCAAATATAGTTCTCCAAGATACTATTCTAAGTACTTGGTTCATCCAGAGTGGTAGGATTAAAAGTGCCATAATTAAGGCTCTATAACGAGCTTTTATTTTAGTCATAACAAAAGCTGTAGGATAGCCAATAATTAAGCAAAGTAGAGTTACTAAGAAAGAAATAAGTAAACTCTTTCCAATTGAAGGCCAGAATACTGTCCTTGATTCAGCTCCAAATACATATCTCCAGTTCTTAAGTGTAAATTCAATATTTGCACCAGTAGAGAAATCATATGTACTAAAAGCCATAAATATTAAGATAAATACTGGAATGATTAGGAAAATGAAACTCCAGATAAGATAAGGTATTACATATACTTTAGTTGTCTTGAGTTTTTTTATCTTCCCAACCTTAGTTGTGGTAGATAAATTATTCATCTTCTTCCTCACTCTCTTCGACTTTTACAAATACTTTTTCTTTTTTAATCCAAATACCAGTTTCTTCACCAACATGGTGAACTTTAGTGGTACTTGAAACAATTGTTAAGTTTCCAACTTTAAGGTATACATCATAGTATAAGTCTCTCTTTTTAATATCTTTGATTACACCAGTAAAGTCAGATTCTTCTATATCATCAAGAAGTACATCTGCAGTATTAATTCTTACTACTACTTCAGTTCCTTCTTCAAGTTCTTCTTTTTCATCATCACCGTATTCGAGTACGATGTCTTCAGATATAACTACATTACCATCAGCATCAATAGTTCCGCTATAAGTATTAACACCAGGTTTCTTCATTAATGTGATGTTTTCAGGATCTATAGTTAGACCTACTTCAGTGCCAAGTTCATAATCTTTAGTTGTATGAATTGAATATTCTTGACCTGATGCAGTAATAACATTAATTTCATATTCTTCACCTTTAAAGATTTTAGAATCAATTTTACCTTTTAATTTTCCTTCGCCAACAGGAACAATTAATAAATCTTCAGGACGAAGTACTACATCAACTTCTTCATTCTTACTGAATCCTTTGTATGTAGTTTTGAATGTAGCACCATCGAATTTAACAGTATTATCTGATGGAACTACACCATCAAGAATAATAGATTCTCCGATGAAGTTCGCAACGAATCTAGTTCTAGGTTCGTTATAAATCATTTCAGGAGTGCCAATTTGAAGAATTCTTCCTTCATTCATAACTACAATAGTATCACTCATAGTTAAAGCTTCTTCTTGGTCATGTGTTACAAAGACGAATGTGATACCTAACTTCTTTTGCATTTCTTTAAGTTCATATTGAAGATCTTGTCTGAGCTTTCTATCAAGAGCAGCTAGAGGTTCATCAAGGAGGAGTAGTTTAGGCTTCATAACGATTGCACGAGCCATCGCAATTCTTTGCATCTGACCACCTGATAATGTGTCAACCTTTCTATCTTTATATTCTTCAAGGTGAACGAGCTTAAGCGCATACATAACTTCTTTATCTATTTCATATTTAGATAATTTAAGTTTTCTTGCGCATTTTTCTTTTTCATTCTTTATCTTAAGAAGTGTCTTTTCATCAATTTCACCTTTAGAGAGTTCTTCATTATATTCTTTATTGATGTTTTCAAGTCTTCTTTCAACTTCAGCGTTAAAATCTTCAACGTATTTAGCTTTAATTTCTTCATGAAGTTTATTGATATTATTCTTAATTTCTTCTTTTGCTTCTTTTGATAAAGTCTTGTCTTTAAGTTGAGCTTTTAATTCTTCAAGTTCTTTAGAGTAATCTTTAATAATGTTGTGTTTGATGTTGTCTCTTGTAACTTTGTAGTTTCTTAAACCGAATGCAACATTATCATAAACATTTAAATGAGGGAAAAGAGCGTATCTTTGGAATACGGTATTAATAGGTCTTCTATTAGGTTCAAGATCATTAATAACTTGACCATCAAAATAGATCTTACCTGATGTAGGTTGTTCAAAACCAGCAATCATTCTAAGTAGGGTAGTCTTACCACAACCTGATGGACCTAGAAGGGTTACAAATTCATTTCTGTCAATGTAAAGGTTAAAGTCATGGAGTACTTCTTGTTCTCCAAAACTCTTACAAATATTCTCAAGGACAACTAACTTCTCACTCATATAAATCTCCTTTAAACTTGGTGTTTAATTTTCTTAAACAATACTCCCAAAAAAAATATTAATTAAGAATGTTTTGTTTAATAATAGTAAACATAGAGTTATTTTTTATTAAACGTAATAAATATATAATATATTTAATATAAAATCAACTATTATTTTTATAAATTTTTAAATAAAAAATTCGCAAGATTTTTCCTGCGAATTTTATTATTTATTCTCTGTTTACAAGAAGCATAATACTTCTTCCACTATAGCCACAATATGTAGGGAATTCACATTCTCTGAATTCACCATCATAGTCCCATAACTTTTGGTCTGATTCAATAGTGAAAATTGGTGCTTCAGCGTATTCTACTATTCCTTTCTTAATAGCCTTTTCAAGACCGAAAGCGAATAGATAACAAACATTTAAGATGCCTTTAAGTCTACCATTCTTAACAATGCATGCATAATACTTATTTGTATCCTGGGCAGTAAATGGATTAATCTTAAAACTTGCAACTTCTTTTGAGTTTGAAAAGATAATAAGTGGAGTTGTATATTTTATTCCATTAACTGTGAGGTTATATGGTTTAAAGTTTTTAAAGATACTTTTAAGTCCATAGTAGAGATATGCAAGTCCACCCCATTTTCTTTTATCTTCTTGTGGTGTGATATATGGGATATCAGTAAAGGCACCAACACAAGCAACATAGATGAACTTATTCTTTCCCATGTATCCAATATCATACTTCTTAGGTTTTGAGTTCATGAGATCAACAATTCCTTTTTTAACGTTCATACGAGAGATATTAACGTTATAACTCATATCATTTGTAGAGCCACCTGGAAGATATCCAAAGATTGGAAGTTTTGGAGCGTCAAAAGGAATTGAGTTAACGACCATATTGAAAGTTCCATCCCCACCTGAGAAGAATAGATAATCATATTCATAGCAGGCTTTACGGACGGATTCAGTTAAGTGTTCAGCTGATTTAGTTCTAATTACATCAACTGAACCATATTTCTTCTTTATTTCGTTAACTATGAAATCTAAATTCTTTTCAACTCTACCCTTACCACTTGAAGGGTTATAGATGAAAACAACTCTTTTTCCTAATTTACTTTCGTTCAATTTTAAACCTATAATTCAAGTAATCTAATTGTGTTAGTTTGACCGTGTTTTACACCAAATCCTGATGTTTCAACAACGATATCGCCTTTCTTTAAACCTAAAGATTTAGCAACTTTTTTAGCAACATCATCAAAATCATCTAAAGAATCTGCATAATCAACTAGAATTGGAGTAACACCCCAGTAGTATGAAAGTCTTTCACAAGTTCTTTCAAATGATGTGAGAGCAAAGATGTGTTCACTAGGACGATAGTGAGAGATACGTTTTGCAGTACCTCCTGTATCTGTGAAGGCAAATACTGCAGCACTCTTTTCAAGTGATAAGCAACAAGATGCGACAGAGATACCAATAGCATCGTTAATTCCTTTAGTATTGTAAGTTTGAAGTCTATCAAATCTCTTTTGATAGTTTACGATAGTTTCAATTTCTTTAATGATCTTAGCCATTGTTTCTACTGATTCAACTGGATAGTCACCTACAGCTGATTCACCAGAAAGCATTACAGCATCAGTACCATCTAAAACTGCGTTTGCAACATCACCAGCTTCAGCTCTTGTTGGTCTTGGGCAGTGAATCATAGATTCAAGCATATGAGTAGCAGTGATAACTGGCTTACCCATTTGGTTACATAGCTTAATGATACGTTTTTGATAAACTGGAACCATTTCAAATGGAACTTCAACACCCATATCACCTCTTGCGACCATAATACCATCAGCGGCCTTGATAATACTTTCAATATTATCTACACCTTCTTGGTTTTCAATCTTTGCAATGATTTCGATGTCTTTTCCACCATTATCATCTAGAATCTTTCTTATTTCTTCAACATCTGATTTACGTCTTACAAACGAACACGCAACAGCGTTAACTTCATGGTTAATACCAAATATTAAATCATTTCTATCTTTTTCAGATACGAAAGGCATAGTGAGTATTACGCCTGGAGCGTTGATTCCTTTATTATCTGAAATGTCGCCTTCGTTTTGAACTTCTACTTCCATCTTAGTAGGTGATGAAGATAATACTTTAAGTACTACTTTTCCATCATCAACAAGAAGAGTGTCTCCACTCTTAACGTCTAGGAATAATTCTTTTTGTCTAATAGAAAATTGTTTTTCATCGCCAATTGTATCTTCAAGATATGCTGTTAGCTTGTCACCTTTGTGTAGATGAACTTTACCATTTTTAAATTTACCAACTCTGATTTTTGGTCCTTTAAGATCGATTAATACACCAATGTATTTACCACTAATCTTAGAGCATTTCTTAACTAAATTGATTGCGTCTTCATGAGATTTGTCATCACCATGTGAAAAGTTAACTCTTGCGGTGTTCATACCTTTTTCAATCATTTGTAATAATACATCTTCTTTTTGAGATGCAGGTCCAAGAGTACACACAATCTTAGCGCATTTATCCATTATTCTCATATAAATACCTCACTTCTTTAATTATATCATAATTAATTATATGTAAATTAAAATAGAGACGTATTATTTATAAAATATCTATTTCTTTCACAACTATTACATTTATTATACTTAGCAGTATTATTAGCAAAATAGCATGAAAATACCCAAAATATAGGCCTTTTTCTAAAGAACAGGATAAAGTAAACATCATTAAAACTTTCGTTATTTCGTCCATTTCTAAATCTTTAATCAATATATCCGAAACGAAAAATGTTATTATTGGGAGTACTAAAGCGAAATTTGATCTAGTGATTATGAGAATAATACTGGATAGCAATAAGTAATAAATACCCATTAAATAAACACTAATATACTTATTTAAATCACTGAAAGGATATTTAGTATAAGGCATAATCATCTTGATTATTTCATATGATAAATATAAGAACAAATACTCTATAGTTATAAATATAATAATAGATATATATTTACTAATATAAAAGATTCTTTTTGTAGATTTATCTTTGATTAAATACTGAGAATATCTAGATTCATTACCTGTAAAATATGAGAGATTAACAAAAAGGATAAAGAATAAGAATATTACCTTAATAAAAGGATAAATAGATTCAGTATAAACCTCTAACGATTCTTCTCTATAAGTATCAATATAGATATATCCTTTAAATATTTGGGATTCAATCAATAAAAGGATTAGATATATAAGGTTTATTACACTTATCACAATTATATTTCTTTTAGATAATAGATAATAAAGATGTGTCTTAATGAAGGCACTAAATTTCTTCAAGTATGCCTTCATTAAGTTTAAGTATCGTGAAGTCTTTTCTTTTAAATTGATTTGTTTCATGAGACACCACTATGACACATCTTTTATCAATCTTTATTCTTTTTATTAATTTCTTCTTAGATTCAGGGTCAAGCCCTGACAAAGGCTCATCCATAAGTAAGATTTTTGACGGAGTTATTAAAGATAAGATTACATTAATTTTCATCTTAGTTCCTTTTGAAAGTGAACCTAGTTGTTTGTTTGCTGAATCTTTAATATTAAATTCTTCTAGTTCTTTTTCTATTATCTCATCGCTGATATTCTCATAATATGACATTTCAGAGAATGTCTTAAGAAATGAATAGACACTCATAAACGCCGGAAATATAGCTTCTTCTGGAGAGTATGAAATAGGTCCATCAACTATAATTTCTCCTTCATATTTAATTTGATTTAATATAGATTTAATTAATGTGGATTTGCCTATTCCATTTTCTCCTTTAATTAAATAATGAGTATGATCTTTAAATGTGTAAGTTAAACCTTTTAATACCGTCCTTTTTGAATACCTTTTATATAAATTATTTATAACGATACTCATATACTTGAGTGTTTTCCTTATCGATTTCTAAAAGTGAACTTCTAAAAGTAAATGAATCTATAACTTTTAGATAAGAAACATTATTAATTCTATAGGTAATAAATATTCCAAGTGTATCTATACTTCTTATTCCATTTAAATATTTAAGAGGAATAAAGATACTTGAAGATTCATTCTTATTTAATAAAATATCCATTTTACTTGTCTCATTGATTGAAATAGCTTTATAAGAATAATCATTATATCTTTCTTTTAAATCATCTTTATAATTTAAAGTAACCTTTTCATAGTTTAAATAATCGAATTCATAATACTTATTCAATGTTTTAATTGATTCAATTTTAATTGGAGAATTATTATCGTTTCTAAGGGAAATATTAATTCCCACAATGGTTTCCTTATCATCCACAGTATTAAAGATGGATTCAAGAGCCATTAATTGGATATTAGAGTTATCCTCCTTAGTATTTAAATATAACTCTATATTTCCTATTCTAAATGACAAGTCTTCTCCGTTCATGTATTTAATTTTTAATTTTCCATCTTTAATAAATACTACATCATCAAAATTATCGTAATTATCAAATGATAGATTAAAAAAGAAACCATAATATTTAGTCTTTTCATATTCAATACGTCCTGATTGTTTGATTGAATTTAGAGTCATTAAATAGTTCTTTGTTTCATCTTCAATTGAGATACTTTTAATTGATTTTTCTTTAGTTAAAAACGAATTCTTCTTTTCAAAATATAAAGGTATTTCAATATCTTTTTCATTACTTTGAGAAACTACTGAGTATTCTTTTCTTATAGATAGTATTTTAAATGAACTATATTTAGTGAACATAATGATTGCGAATATTCCCATAAAAAGGAATAGGCCAAGCAAAGATAAACCTATGATTTTATTTCTTTTAGCATTCATAGTTAGAATCCCCACATATTAATTGAATAATATTTAGTTGTGATAACTATATATTCAAAAGCTCCTTTTTTAAAAGGAATCCAAAAGGCGGTCTTTCTCGCAACACCTTGATAGAAATAACCTTCACCTCTCACATCAATTCTAAGTTCTGAATAAGGGGCTACTTTTAGTTTAAGTTCGTTTTCTTCAAGAGAAGTCGTAGTGGTATTTTTCTCATAGGTATATTCAAGGTGGCTTTCAAGTCCAAACTTAAATTGTTTAATAGCGGCACCTCCTGAAATCTCAAGTGATCCCTTAACCTTTCTTTTAATTACTTCTTCGTTTGATGATTTTGTTTTAAAGGTTTGAGTAATCACTTCATCAGAAGTGTTTCTTACTGAATATAGAGTTTCATCAATAAAATGGAAATGCTTACCACGATAGGTATATAAAACATCCCAACCAAACATTTTCTTTTTAAAGTTTTTATTAATTAGAGTGTTGATTTTATCATTATTCCAATACTTAATAAATTCAACATAATCTCCATTATCAAAGGTCATACTTTGAAATGTACCATAACCATCTTCCGCTCTAGCATACATTAAATCACTAGAAAATAGGAACACAGTTAAAGAAGTTAAGGCAAACAAAAATGCGATTATTGTTTTCTTCATTGTTAGGTCCTCCTAATAAATAGAACGCAAAAATCGCATTTTCGTATCGAATTATTTTTAAATTTTTAATAATTTTTAGTATTTTCTCTTTTTACCTTGGTAAAATACCTCATTTATGATGCCTCCACCATAGCATTCGCCATTAGCATCATAGAATACACAGATTTGACCAGGTGTAACATTTTTAACATTATCATAAGTAACTGTCGCAGTATCACCATCAACTTTAACATTTACTTTATAGTCTGGAGCTCTATATCTAAACTTAGCGTAAAGTTCTACTCCTTCAGGTAGTGGATTAATTAGATTAACACTTTCAAGTGTGCATTTATCTGAAAGCATGAATGGATTATCCTCACCTTGGCCAACAATTAGTTCGTTTCTTTCTAGATCTTTACCTATTACAAACCATGGCGAATTATCTCTATCTTTCATTCCACCAAGTCCAATTCCTTTTCTTTGGCCAATAGTGTAATTCATAAGACCATAGTGTTCACCTAATACTTCTCCATCCATTGTGACAATCTTACCTTTCTTCGCAGGAAGATAGTTTCTTAAGAATTCATTAAAGTGTCTTTCACCAATAAAGCATATTCCAGTTGAATCTTTTTTAGTTGCGGTGATGAGGTTATTTGCTTTCGCAATCTCTCTAACTTCAGCCTTAGTCATTTCGCCAACTGGGAAGAGGGTATCTTTTAACTGTTCATTCTTGGTTAAAGCCAAAAAGTAAGTTTGGTCTTTATTTCTATCTTTACCTTTATATAAGTGAACTCTTCCATCAATTTCTTTAGATATTGCGAAGTGTCCCATCGCGATCTTATCACAGCCAAGTTTAAAGGCATTTTCTTTAAATGATGCGAACTTGATGTATTTATTGCACATTACATCTGGGTTTGGAGTTCTTCCCTTCTTATATTCATTTAAGAAGTATGTGAATACATCATCCCAGTACTCTTTTACAAAATCAATTCTATGAACTTTAATACCTAAAGTTTTTCCTACTTCAAGAGCGTCCATATAATCTTTTTCTTGAGGACATACATCAAGGATATCATTAGGGTTGCCCAAAACATCATTATTAACTAATGAGTCCCAGTTTCTCATAAACATTCCTTCAACTTCATAGCCTTGATCAAGTAAGAGTTTAACACAGACGGATGAGTCTACTCCACCAGATAAGCCAACAATAACTTTTTCTTTCTTTTCCATAATAAATACCAAAAGAGAAAACTACTCAGTTTTCTCCTCTTCTCTTCTTTTACTTACATATTTTTCGATAGTACCATCTTTAATTACTTTAAGTAAAATTATAATTATTTGAATTGGTACACCAATTAAGAATAATAGCCAATAATTAGGTTTTTGACCAATTATTGTGATTGATAGATAGATTGCGGTAATCATTGTCCAACTAAAGAAGCTTGTCCAATATTCGATATGTCTTCTACCCCAAAGTACAGATATAACCATACAAATAATAAATGTGACAGGAAGTGCCCAAATGAAGCAAATCCAAGCAACATTAGCCTTTGATGGATCGTTGATGATTAAACCAACAAAGATAGCAACAGCAAGTAACCAAACAGCACTAATTGCAAGAGCAATAACAATCTTCTTATTGATAATCTTAATCTTTTCTACTTCAACCTCTTTGTTTACATCAACAGGTTTTCTTAAAAGATCATCAACAGGTACTCCATAGAAATCACTTAAATGAACAAGTGTTTCAATTGAAGGAAGTGTTTCACCAGTTTCCCATTTAGAAACTGATTTGTCTGAGTACTTAAGTATCTCTGCGAGTTCTACTTGAGTCAATCCTCTATTCTTTCTTAATCTTACTAAATTATCCCTAAGGATTTCATACATTCCAATCATGGTTTAGATTGTATCACTTAATAGTGATAATTTCAAATATATAATCAAAAAAATACCTCAGTTCAATTGAACCGAGGTATTTGAATTCTTGTTAGTTAATTACTTTTTAACTACTTCTTTTACTGCAGATGCGATAGCAGTAACGTCTTGAAGATTAGATGGAACAATAAGCTTTGTAGCTTGACCGTTAGCAACTTTTTCAAGTGCTTCAAAGCTCTTGAGTTTAAGAACAGCTTCATCAGCGCCAGCTTTCTTTAACATTTCAAGACCTTTAGATTCAGCTTCTCTTTTAGCGATAATAGCTTTAGCTTCACCTTCAGCAACTTTAATTCTAGCTTCTTTTTCAGCGTCAGCTCTTAAAATAGTAGCTTCTCTTTCACCTTCAGCTTTTAAGATTTGAGATTGTTTTTCACCTTCAGCCTTAAGGATTTGAGATTGTCTTTGACCTTCAGCGAGTAAGATTTGTTCTCTCTTTTCTCTTTCAGCTCTCATTTGACGTTCCATAGCGTCTCTAATATCCTTTGGTGGAAGGATGTTCTTAACTTCTACTCTATTAACCTTGATTCCCCAAGGGTCAGTAGCTTCATCAAGAATAGCTCTCATCTTAGTATTGATGATATCTCTTGAAGTTAAAGTTTCATCAAGATCAAGTTCACCGATGATATTTCTTAAAGTTGTAGCACTTAATGATTCAATAGCAGCGATTGGGTTAGCTACACCATAAGTATATAGTTTAGGATCAGTGATTTGGAAGAAGACAATTGTATCAATTTGCATTGTTACATTATCTTTTGTGATAACTGGTTGTGGATCAAAGTCTCTAATTTGTTCCTTCATTGTAACACGACTTGCGATTCTATCAATGAATGGGAACATCATTTTAAATCCACTATCCCAAGTTGTTCTATATTTACCTAATCTTTCAATAATAAATTTTTCTGTTTGTTTTACTACTCTAACGCTTGAGAATAAGATAACTAGTAAAACAAAACCTACAATTGCGATGGCAACGATGCCACCAACACCCATTAAAATGTTGAACATATTTCTACTCCTCCTCTTTTACGAATAATTTTACTTTTAATGTGTTTCCTTTTACATCTTCGATGATGACTTTTTGGTTTCTTTCAATTTCTTTGTCGTTATCATCTATAATTGCATTCCAAGTGATTCCGTGTAGTTTCACAGTACCCACTTCAAATGGTTTTATATTTTCTGTTACAAATGCAACCTTACCGACTAATGAGTCGACATTTGTTAGTGTATTTTTCTTCCTATTCTTAAGAAGCACAGGTCTTATTAATAATACGAAGGCAGCAGACACTAAAACAAACACGATTATTTGAAGCCATATTAATTTATCGCCTAAAAATATAGCCAAAATTAGTGATGCAAGTGATCCTACAGAAAACCATAGTGATACGAGACCAGGAATTAGAATTTCAATAACTAAAGAAACTACAAAGATTCCAAGCCATACCCATAACATTGTTGACATGATTTATACCTCCTTTATTATTATTTTATAATAATATATTATTGTTTGTAAATAAAAATCGCACCAGGAAGATACGATTTTTAATTCTACACAATTTTATAGTAATTCTACACAATATTTTATAAATAAGATTATAACTAATAATATAAAAAGGAAACCCCCTAAGAGTTTCCTTTGTTTATATAAATCGTATTCTATAAGCCATGTTCTGTAATAGACAGCCATCTATCTAGTATAAATACTTCCAGGTATTCAATTCAGTTCTTGATACCCAGACTCCCCTACCAAATTTGGGTTTCTAGCTTGAGGGGTTTACCGCGTTTCATCATTAAGTATTTCTTAATGCTCGTCTCTGTGGCACTTTATGGGTAATAAGCCTTTTACATCCGTTTCCCGCCGTTACTCTTAAAGAGTACCCAGATGTATCGTTTCATCTGGCACAAACACTACATTCATCGCAGAATGTGCGAGCATGGACTTTCCTCAACAAAACTAGTTTGCCGCGTTTGTCATTAAATACTATTCTTTATCTCCAAATACTGCCCTTTCTAGTTGACCAATTCTTTTAAGTAAATCAATATTAGTCACATTTCTAGGCTCTTTG
>JAEEGK010003704.1_pt1 | contig 37879 bp, 37 predicted proteins | sample 8958771 | NCBI WGS metagenome assembly JAEEGK01 (sample SAMN16246547, study PRJNA631951) | gut metagenome | biome: gut microbiome; feature: rumen; material: SC-attached | host: Bos | place: Iran: Karaj | collected 2018-10
ATCTCAGCGCCGCTGTTATAGAAATCAAATACATTGGTAATGTCTTCCATATATAGTTCCCCATTAGAATTATTAAACGTAATTACTTTGCCAGATACTTAAAGAATACGTTATTCTCGTAATCATACACGTAGAACTGCGCCTGTACCATAACAATATACTGCTCATCATTGATGTTGCCGAAAGATTCGATGCCGGTCTTGATGTCAGCTTCAGGTTCCAGTTTCATATAGGTCATGGACGTGAGGAGCGTTGATGTCAGCATAAAGTTGAAGCTCGTGTATGCGGCAACGAGGAGCGTCAGAACTATAAGTCTCGGCTTGACCTTCCTGTTGCCCTTTTCCATCATCTCGTTGAAGCTGTCATTTACGAACATCACGGCATAAAGACAGATCGCAAACAGAGGCGCCATCGAGCCTCTCATGAGCAGATCATTAGGACCGCTCATCTTATAGATCGGAATGATCAGCATCGTTATGAAAGCGCACCAGAACATCCAGTCCTTCTTATACTTCTTGTGTATGAGCAATACCCATAATCCGAACTCGAAAACAACATAAGCCAGGTAATCGATCAGCATGGTGGGCTTGGATTCGTAGAATGTCCATATGAAGCCGTAATCGTATGTCGCATTGGAATTAGCTGTATAGAATGTCGCAAAGCATACAATGAAGACTACCGGCGCTACAAGGTTACCGATAGTAAACAGGTTCTTAAGTACTTCCTTTGCCTTGAGCTTCCTGTTGGTAACCACAATCTTGCAGATGCACATCGGCAGGATGCCGATAGCAGCCCACGGCGAATAGCAGAACATCAGAGAGCCAAGAAGTCCGATGCTTTTCGAGTTCGTGCATAACAGGAGAAGGATCGTTATAAGCCATCCCGGGATCGACTGATGGAACACATTCATTAACTGGTAGAAGTTTCCGACCACACGGAAATGCCAGGTCCAGTCCTCCCATGTCGCGCCAAACCCGCGCACATATTCATTGAACAGATACGGGAATACATCAAAGCCCGCAAAGAGAATGATACCGATAAAAAGGAATCTGGACTGTTTGCCGTAAAGGATCAGCGCACCTAAAGTTACCAGGATCAAGCCTATCGCCGACCATATGAGAAGAACGATCCTTGCCGTCAGAAGGCCGAAGAGTTTGCCGAATATGGCAGGGACCATCCAGAATACGAAGTAATAAGCAAACGCCACCTTGCCCTCACCTAAAGTCTCTGCAACAACAGGATTCTGCTGCGTCGAGAAATCGTAAATGACAGGCCACTTGTAATTGATCAGGTCATTGAGAGTTGCGTAGCGGACGCGGTGATCACCGATTGCCCAGCCGAATTCGCCGACGCCTCCGAGATAAAGGAAGAATAATGCAAACGGAATGAGCCACAAAAAGTATGAAGCCTTTATGGTGACAGACTTCTCTTCTTCCGCAAGAGCCGTTCCGGGCTTTTTCTTTGCTATGTCAAGATATGCCCACGCTGCGCTTCCGACCGTGAGGACAGAGAAAAGTATTGCCCACCAGATCTTCAGATAACCTATGAAGAAGATAACTATCGGCAGCACAAGATAGATCATGCAAGCCAGAAAGAACTTGCTGAACGAGATCTTTATCTCTTTTTGAAAGAAGCCTGTCTTCAGTTTATCTGTCGTGTGCATAATGCTCCCGCTTATCTTTTTCTCAATATTCTCTCAAATAAATATTATAATCTATTCGCGTGATAATATAAAAAGCGAAAAAATTTTTCTCGAACCACCCAATAATCCGCATCGCTTATGTGTCTATAAGACAGATGCGGACTTAAGGAGGCAAAAGACATGACAGACAAAGAACTCGAGCAGATCTACAACGAAGCCTACAAAGCGGTGTACTGGACAGCTATGGCTCTTCTCAAAAATGAGGCCGACGCTGAGGACATCGTGCAGGACACTTTCGTATCCCTGATCGAATCTTACGATTCAATCAAGGATAAGAGCAAAGTTACCGCATGGCTTAAGAAGAATGCTGCCAACAAGTGTCTTAACCGTCTCACAAGGACGAAGACAGACAATGTTGAAGATGAGTTCTTTGACTCAGTCGAAGCAGTCCCGGAGGACTTCCTGCCGGATTCGATCGTCGAGTCGGAAGACACGCGCAAGATCATCATGGACATCATCAACAACGTTTTGTCTGAAGATGTCAGAAGAACACTTATCCTCTTCTACTTTGATGAGATGAGCACGAAGGAGATCGCAGAGAGCTTAGGAATCCCCCAGGGAACAGTTTTGTGGCGTCTGAATTTTGCCAAGAAAAAGATCAAGAAGGAGGTCGAGAAGTATGAAGAAGAAAACGACACGAAGCTGTACGGTATGGCTATACCGTTCTTGAGCAAACTGTTTATCAAAGAAGCAGAGCAGGTGCCCTTCAAGGCTATGCCCGCTTCACTTTCAACCCTGTCCGCATCAGCAGAGGCTCCCACATCAGGAGCCGCACCCAAAATGGCTGCACAGGCAGCAAAGAAAGGAACAGGGATTATGATCAACAAAGGTTTAATTATCGGTATCGCAGCAACTGTGGTTGTTGTAGGCGCAGCCGCGGGAATCACACTAGGTGTGCTTAACAATAAGGGTGACACAAAAATACCCGAGGCAGATAAGACCGCTATAGAAGAAACAGAAAGAGGAAAAGAAACAAAAACAGATTCAAAGAGCAAGGATCCGGCAGCTCCGGACAAAGACGGTCATTACTATAAATACTTTAAACTCGTGGAATTCGATGACGTCAAGCTTTTTTGCCCGGATCATGATCTATACACAGACAAAGAGATCGAAGAAAATCTCGAAGGTGAGATAATCATTCCTGAAGGTGTTACGGATTTTTATGGCTTAGCAGGATGCGAGAAGATCACAAAGGTTGTTCTTCCCGAGGGTTTGACCGAACTTCGCTCGGGAGCTTTCCAGGGATGCACGGCTCTTGAAGAGGTCTATCTCCCCGATTCCATAACGACCTTTAACCTGGCAACTTTCAACAGATGTAAGAGTCTGCGTTCCGTAACCATTCCGAAGTCACTCAAGTATATAAACGGCCTTAGCAATTTCTGGGATTGCGGCGAGATGGCAATCTATTTCCCTGCCGAAGTCGAGCTTGAAAAATGGACAACCAGCGGCGAGCCCGGAAAAGGTATTTCAACCATGCCTATCAATTCTTTCAAGAACATAACGATCTATGTCGTTGAGGGCTCATGGATGGATACGAACTACGAAAACCTGTATGTAGACGAATCCGGTGAATACACCGTAGCTCAGCAGGAAGGCACCACGAGAAGAGACATTCCGCCTAAAGCATACTGGGAAGGGTAATTGAATCCGGTACCAACTACAAAAATAACGGCGTTTCTGTGCATCAGAACGCCGTTTTGATTTGCATTTTCAGATCTCTTTTCCTGCGAGAATCTCTTTATAATCCTGAAGATTTTTCTTTAGAAGGTTCGGTATGTCGAGTTCATAAGGGCATCTTGTTTTGCAGATGCCGCAGTCAACACAGTTCTCGATCTTCATCATCTCATTCTGCCAGTGTTCCGTAAGCCAGTTCTCGGACGGCGCACGCCTTATCATCTGGCTCATTCTCGCGCATTGGTTTATCGTGATATCAACTGTGCATGGCATGCAATAGCCGCAGCCTCTGCAGAACTCGCCCAGGAGTTCCTTGCGGTCATTATCAATAAAGGTCCTGAGTTCGTCAGTCATCGTGACCTCGTTCTCGAAAAAGCTGAGCCACTCATCCAGCTCTGATTCCCTCTGAACGCCCCAGATCGGGAGCGCTTCATATTCGCTCATGAAAGCCATGCACGCTTTGGAATTGGTGAGAAGCCCGCCTGATAAGCCCTTCATGGCAATGAAGCCCATGCCTGCCTTTTCGCAGTTATTCACGAGAGCTATATCCCTGTCTGATGCCAGATAAGAGAACGGGAACTGCAGTGTCTCATAAAGACCGCTGGCAATGATATCTTCCGCAACGCCTATCTTATGAGCGGTGATACCGATGTGACGTATCTTGCCCTGCGCCTTTGCTTCCTTCATGCATTCATAGAGTTCGTCACCTTCGCCGTAGCATCTTGCGGCACAGTGGAGCTGATAGATATCAATATAATCGGTCTTGAGAAGCTTTAAGGACGTCTCAAGATCTGACCAGAATTTATCTTTAGTAGTGGCCATGGTCTTTGATGAGATGAAGACCTTTTCGCGCATGCCTTCGAAAGCTTTTCCCATCTTCTCTTCACTGTCGGAATATGCTCTCGCGGTATCGAAAAATCTCATGCCGCCGTCATATGCTTTGCGCAATAACTTTACGGCATCTTCGGTGCTTATCCTCTGGATCGGAAGCGCGCCAAATGCATTCTGCGGAACGGTTATGCCTGTACGGCCTAAAGTGATATTTCTCATATGTGCCTCCTGTCCTGATGCTGTTTCTAATTATATCCCATGACAACAAAAACCTCCGCACTTAAAAGCGCAGAGGCATTTGTTCCATTTCCTATTCCCACTATTATCCAAAGTGAATTATTGCTTTAAACGTTCCTTCTTCAGATACGAGTTCGAGCCTGTAGCCCAGGATATTCAGGTTGTTTTCCGCTATGGATAACCCAAGTCCCGTGCCTTTTGCACCTCTCGAATCTTCGCCTTTTACAAAAGGCTTTTTTAGTGAATTGACATCGTCGTAAGTCTTATCGGTTTTGTTGGTGATAACAAGCTTTTTAGGATCGATCGATATGTCGACCACGCTTTCCGTATCACCGTATCTGTCGCAGTTAGAAAGAAGATTATCTATAACTTGCTTAAAGAGCCGCCTGTCTGTCTCAAGAACAACACCCATTCCGTTTATATCTGTCAGCATATAAGGGAACTCTTCGCAGCTCTGCTTAACGAGTGCTACAACATCCACATCGTCTTTGCTTACAGATTGATTTCCGGCTTCACTTTTCGAATACGCGAGAATGCCTTCGATCATGTCGTTCATCGAACCGACCCTGTCACTGATATGCCTTGAATATTCGCGGGTCTTCTCGGGATCATCGGCAGATGATTCTATATTCTCGGCATAAGCCATGATAGCTGACAGGGGCGTTTTAAGATCGTGTGCCATTGCTTCAGTAGTCTTGATCCTGTATTCGAAGATCTTCCAGACTGTCTTATCTCTCTGATACTTAACAACCGTCCAAACAAACGCAGCCAGCGCGGAAGAAAGTAAATATACGATAACGATCAGACAAAGTGAAAACGGTGCAAGTTTAAAGACAGAAAGCTCTCTTGCCTTTATTCCGACATGCCAGGGCAGGTCCTTCAGCATTGGCTCATACATATAGTGTTCGCGATCTGTGAAATAATATGGTTCTCCCGCTTTCCTATTCGGTTGCATAGCTTCACATTCTTTATAAGGAACGATATACCAATAGTACTTATCAGAAGGCTCCGCGGGATTTATCCGGTAACAGAAATTCAAACATGCTCCGGATTCACAATAACGGAAGTGATTAAGTTGCATCTTCTCATATCCTTTAGTGTCGGCAGGCGTGCAATCGATCTCATATTCTTCATTGAAGTAAACGACTTTGACAACGCCGGGAATGAACGTTTGATCTTTCCAATTGATATATGCTGTCACTAATCTGTAATCCCTGAAGTAATCGAAATTACCAACCGTTTCTCTGCGTCCGAATATGGGGTCACGAACAAAATCGAAATACATTTTCATCTGTTTCCGCTCGTCAAACTTGCCGTTCATATATTCTTTTACAGGATCAAGATACGAGATATCTTCGATCATATACGAATTGTAGGTATCGAAATAATCCTCGTCCTGTGTTATGTCCAACTCGTCTTTTCTATGAAGACTAAACCATGCGGTATCATCCACCTCAATGTTCTGACCGTCAACATAGACTTCCGCATCGGTATAGTCAATACTCTTAAGCTGGGCGATTTCCGCTCTTAATTGAGCAAAATAAGCTATGTATTTATTTGAACCCGGTTCCTCATCGTAAAGATTTTTAGTAAGGTCAACTATATCGTACATGCAGGAATCTATAAAATCATGCCTCTCGCTTTGGACATGTCCATTAAGTTCATACAAAGCATAGACAGCAAACCCTGCAAGAAGGATCAGGACAATAATATACCTGACGAGAAAGATCTTCCCGAACTTAGGCTCAGTAATTACACTCTTTGTCTTTTTACGTTCTCCCATGAAGTTTCCCTCCGGTCACATTATCTTGTAACCGCCGCCGATTACGGTCCTGACCGCCTCACCGGAATGCCCGAGCGCTTTCCTTAATTTCTTAATATGTGTATCCACGACTCTGTCCGAACCGTCAAAGCCCAATCCCCATACAAGATCCAATAACCTGTCTCTTCCGAGGACAATCCCCTTGTTCTCCATGAGAGTCTTCAGGAGGAAATATTCTTTGGGAGCAAGGACGATCTTACGTCCGCCGGCTTCCACGTCCATCCTTAACGGATAGAGCTTTATATCCCCGCATTCGAGCACAGGTTCTTTCCGAAGTTCTGCATCAGTCCTGTTAAGAAGTGCCAGACACTTTGCATACAGCACCTTAAGTGAGAAGGGCTTTACCATATATTCATCAGCACCTATCTCATAACCTCTGAGGATGTTCTCTTCAGTACCGAGCGCTGTCAGGAAAACAATTGGACACTTGCTTTTCCCGCGCAGGGCTTTGCAGACGTCAAATCCGTTAGTGCCGGGAAGCATGATGTCCAGGATCGCCAGATCGTATTCGTTCACGCTGATAAAGCTCAGTGCGCAGTTACCGTCAGGAGCAGTATCAACATAAAAAGAACCCTTGCTCCTGAAAAAATCAGATACAAGCGCAAGCAGCTCTTCATTGTCTTCTACGATCAATATCCTGGCCATCAAAATATCCTCCCATGGAAATAATCTACAATGTGCGTGTGTCCTTTGTATGTCCTAAAATGCCTTTTCTTAAACATTTTGGAATACTTTCCCCCATATTTATTTAATTATACTTCAACCAAAACAAAAGACGGCCGGAATGATTCCAGCCGCCTTCCGAATATATATACAACCGGTTGTTACTTAAGTTCTTCCCTTCTGAACTTTACGTAAGAAAGCGCGATGACTGCTGCGATCGCAGCTACTGAAGTAACAAGTGCCATAACGATGTTGCTGTTGCTCATGTCTATGAGAACGAACATTGACTGTCCGACGGGTGTAAGTCTTACGAATCTCTCTGCCCAATCGAAGTTGAGAAGGAGCTGAGCGATGACGTTTGACATCAGCATGAGTCCGAGATTGAGGCCGATCGCGCCGCCTAAGTGTCTTATGAACATGGATGCGAAGAAGCATGTTGCAGAATAAGCGATCTCAACTACAGTATAGACAAATATTCTAGCAATGATCTCTCTTGCAAAGCTTCCGTCGATACCGGTTACACCCTGCATTCCAAAAGCGATAGCTGTGGTAATTGTGGTTGCTGCAACACTGTACAAAGCGACTGCCGTTGAGTATGAGATGAACTTCGACAAGAGAATGGCAAATCTGCTGTTGCCTGCCATGACTGCCGACTGGATCTTACGTCCATCAAATGCGCCTGTTACATGGATGCCTGCGAAAACACCGATCAGGAAAATTACAAAAGCATTGTAGTTGCTAAGACCCTCAAGGAACGCATTATAACCTGTCATTCCGCTGCTTAATGCGAGCGTTGCGAAAAGCATCAGCGCAGGAAGCGTGATGATCGCGCCGCCTATTATCCAGAATGATTTAGAAGAGAAAGTCTGCTTCATCTCCCATTTTAATAAAGTACCCATTATGCGCCCCTCCCCAAAAGTTCAATATAGTATTCCTCAAGTGTTCTCTCATGCTTTGCCAAATGCGTTACAAGCAGATTGTGATCCTTCATGAGTTTTGCCACATCCCTTGTCTCAACATTATCAAAGATCATGATAGTTCCTTCGTCGTTGTCGACGCCGCAAAGTCCGTTTGCTGCAAGGATCTCGATCGCAGTGTCATTACATTCAGTCTCCATAACAATATGCGTTGTGCAGAGATTATCCAGATCATTCTTTGAGAATGCGGAAATGATCCTGCCGTGCGAGATGACGATGTAATCTGTCGCGAGCTGGTAGAGCTCAGCAAGGATGTGGGATGAGACAACGATCGTGATCCCATCATCCCTGCATAAAGAAATAAGGAGCTCTCTTACGTCTACCATTCCCATCGGATCAAGACCGTTTACCGGCTCGTCCAATATAAGGAGTTCAGGGTTATTTATGAGTGCCTGTGCAATGCCTAATCTCTGCTTCATGCCGAGCGAGAAATTGCCGACCTTCTTGTTCTTAACGTCGCCAAGACCGACTCTTTCCAATACTTTATCTATCCTGCCGCTGTCATTGTTACCGTAGAGAAGCTGCACGGACATAAGGTTTGCCCTGGCAGATTTATTAAGTTCAAGGATCGGTTTTTCAACAAGGCAGCCGAGCTTTCCTCGAGCCTTTGCAAGACCGGCTTCATCAGACTTTCCGAAGAGTTCAACCGAGCCGTGTTCAATGGGGCTTAAGCCTGTAATGGCTCTTATCGCTGTGGTCTTACCTGCACCGTTTTCTCCGATAAAGCCGTAGATCTTTCCTCTCTTGATCTCAAAGGACACATTGTCGAGTACTGTTTTCGAGCCATATGTCTTAGAGAGATTACTGATCTTTAAGATTGTGTCATCCATTCCAAATTATCCTCCTGTTTTGTATGGGTACATAATACCTGCCCATCCTTAACAGGAAGATAGCCGAACATTAACGTAACATTAAGATTGGCTTATTTTCAGAAGAAGCAGCACTATCGCAAAGGGCTCCAAAAATGGCGAAAATTATATAAAATGCCCTTTTTATGTAATTTTTGCTCGAAAAATGCCCCTTTGCGATAGTGCTGATAAATAAGCGGTGCCTTTCACACAACAATGCTTGTTTAAGATGCCTTCTTGATAATGATCTCGGCCGTAAAACCGCCGCCGTCACGGTTCCTTAATTCAAGTCCGCCGCCCATCTTCTCCATAAAGAGCGATGCAAGATAAAGGCCTAAGCCCGATCCGTCCTTGCCTGATTCAGAAGCTTCTGCTCCCCTGTAGAACTTCGTCGTCAGCATCGCAAGTTCGTCTTCAGGAACGCCCGGGCCCCTGTCTGACAGGATCACGCGGATGCTGTCCTTATCTGATCTGAAATCGACTTCCAGAGGTGTGCCGGCATACTTAAATGAGTTGCCTGCGATATTATCTATTACCTGCTCCAGCCTTAATCTGTCAACAAAGATAAGACATTCGGGCGTGGATGCCTTGCGCTCGACAGTGCCGTAGAACCTCAGATCTCTGAACATGTCATCGATTATGAGAGAGCTCTCCTCTTTAGGTGATACTTTCAGTTCCTCAAGATCATCAAGAGTCGCGCGGAACAGGTTATCGACGAGCTGTTCCACGGAGGCGGCCTTCGACTTGATCACAGAGACCTTCTCTCTGATATCAGGCTCCTCATACTTGATCTCCATGACTTCGCATGTGGCCTGGATCGTTGCTACAGGCGTCTTTAAGTCGTGTGAGAGCTCTGCGACGAGCTCCTGTTTGCTCCTGTTGGCCGCGGCTTCGCGCTCAGAGGATAATTTCAGTTCTTCCCTCATACGGTCAAAGGATTCCGTGAACGCGCCGAAATAATTATGCTTATCCATATTCAGCGGCGTATCCAGATTGCCCTTTGACACGTTCGCTGCAAAAGACGAGAGCTTCTTGAAAGGTCTTATATAGAAATACCAGATTAAAACAATAAGGATCATTCCCGCGATGTATACGGAAACTATTATCCGGATAAGCCCGGTCTTCAATGTTCTGACCATTTCGGCTTTCTCATCGTTGCGGACATCAAAAGCGATCTTGCCCTTGATTACGCCGTCTTCCATATAATCGAAAACTGCCATGCCTTCCTTTATAAAACGGTTATTCACCGATTCATAATTACCATCTGTAAGAAGCGCGATATCACAGCCGTATTCAGATTCGAGCGCTTCAACTGATGCACCCGAAGAGAGACTTGCTTCGATCTCGTCACTTTTGGTATTGAGATCTAACATGTCGATCGAAAAGGGATTCTTATCAAGCCTTGTCCATAAGAACAGGCCTGCGCCCAGCATAAGAAGAGTGTATATGACCGCGATTACCCGGATCTTCATTAATCTGTCTCCAGAATGTATCCTGTGCCCCAGATAGTCTTGATGAACCTGGGTTCGTTGGGATCTGTCTCGATCTTCTCGCGCAGGCGGCGGATATGGACGTTAAGAGTGCTGTCAGAGTAGAAGGAATCGCCCCATACTTCATTGAAAAGAACATCTTTTGTAACGATGGTGTTCTTATGAGCGTACAGACATGATAAAAGTGCGAACTCTTTTGACTTAAGGGAGACGGTTCTTCCTTCAACGGTGCAGCTCATGGTAGCAGGATCGATTGTAAATATCTCGCCGGCAGGCGCTGCTGCTGCGGAACTGCTAAGCTGCTTTACGGCTTCAAGTCTTTTGAGCTGAACCTTAACCTTGGCTAAGAGAACGCTTAATGTATATGGTTTCTTTATATAGTCGTCACCGCCTATGTTAAGTGCAACAAGAACATCATCGTCGCTCTGGCGCGCAGAGATAAAAAGGATAGGCGTATCGTACTTCTCGCGCAGTGTCTTGCAGAGGGCAAAGCCGCTGTCATCACCTAAGTTAATGTCCAAAAGGAAGATATCTGCGGTGTTATCTTCAAGGAAAGCCAGGCATTCGCCGGACGAGGAAGCAATAGCGCATGTAACACCGAACATCTCAAAATATTCCTGCGTCATGCGGGAAAGATCTGTCTCATCATCGATTATTAAACAGTTATAATTCATATTTCGAAGTATAGCACAACAATCAGCGGGCAGAACCCTGTCGGGATTCATGTAAGAAACAGTTAAGGATTGAGCAAGGCTTGTGTAAAGTATTCTTCCTGAAGGAGTCGTACAATCGCAGTGTAAGAATTCTGACAAAACCAAACGAAAGGGATAAAACATATGACTACAACAGTACTTACAGCAAGAGACCTCTGCAAGACATTCTCCAATGAGAGCGTTCAGCAGCACGTCTTAAAGAATCTTAACCTTGAGATCAGGAAAGGCGACTTCACGGTAATCATGGGAGACTCAGGCGCAGGCAAGAGCACACTCCTTTATGCACTCTCCGGCATGGACCGCCCGAGCCTTGGAGCTGTTATATACGGCAATGAGGACATCTCAAATTACAACAACGATAAACTCGCGCTCTTCAGAAGAAAGCACTGCGGTTTTGTTTTCCAGCAGAACTACCTTAACGACACGATGAGTGTCCTGGATAACATCATCGTATCAGGACTCCTCAAGAGCCGCGACAGAAAAGCGATCGCAGCACGTGCAAAGGAACTCCTGAAGCAGGTTGGACTTGAAGAGAATTGCTACAACAAGTTCCCGAATCAGTTATCCGGCGGTGAGAAGCAGAGGGTCGCACTTGTAAGATCAGTTATCAACGAGCCGGAGATCCTTTTTGCGGACGAACCCACGGGCGCGCTTAACTCGCAGAATACGGCGTCGGTCCTTGATGTCCTTACTGAGATGAACAGAAGAGGACAGAGCATCGTAATGGTTACACACACTGTCGCAGCAGCTGAGAGAGGCAACAGGATCCTCTACTTAAAAGACGGTGTCATCTGCGATGAGATCACACTCTCTCCTTATGAAGGCCAGAATCAGGAGCGCCACAGAGAGCTCCGCACATTCCTCACAGATATGGGGTGGTAAACATGAATTCATTATTCTTTATTGCAAAAAACAACTTAAAAAAGCACAAGGGTGAAGCGGTGATCCTGTTTGCGCTGATATTCATGGCAGCTGTGCTCCTGTTCTCAAGCACATCGCTCATAATGTCCGGAAACAATGCCGTTAACGAAGTCATCGAAAAGAACAACGTGTCGGACCTCCTGCTTTTCGCGCAGCCCATAACGGAAGAAGATATGCAGGCTAAAGTTGCATCAGTGGATCTGACGGAAAAATGCGAGACGATCCCCTGCATCCAGCTGAGTTCGGAATATTACTACGGAGACATGGCAAAAGAGGATGCTTCAGCAAACATATTCTTTGTTTTCGATTCATCAAGACCAACGGAACTCAACAAGTTCCCGGAAGAGTTCAACAACCTTAAAGATGACGAGATCGTGCTCCCGTATTACCTGTCATCGTCGATAAATGCCGGTGATGAGCTCCACTTCCCCATGGGAAACAAGGAATACAACTTCAAGGTTGCAGGCTTTGTTGAGAATCTGTACTTCGCCAACGCGAGGAACATCAGCGGCATCATTGCATATGTAAGTCATGACATCTTCAAAGAGTTCGAGGATATTTCCGAACCCATAACGATGACCTACGCAAACGCGAAGGATAATACAGATCTTCACGAATATGAGCTTGCGGTCCAGAAGGCTTTTCCGAAGGATCTGTCACTGGTAACCGTTGACCGCAACACTATGATCTTATCTTGTGTAATGCTGGCCGACATGGCAAGCGGCATCATAATGGTGTTCACATTGACTCTGGTTGCAATGTCCGTAATCATCATGCACTTCTCGATCAAAAACTTCATCGAGCTCAACATCCAGAACATAGGATTGCTGCAGGCCACCGGCTATACTGCAAAGGAACTCCGTTTTGCCTGTGTCATGGAGCAGATGATCATAGCAGTTCTCGCAACAGTTGCAGCGATCTTTGCCGGAATCTTCATCGGCGGACCTCTCAATATACTTACCGGCATGCTCGTTGGATTGAAGGGCTATTCCGGCATCGCAGTTCCGCCTCTTCTTGCAACAGTCATCGGAATTCCCGCTATGGTATTCCTGGGATCACTCATCGCCACCACATCATATAAAAAGCTTACTGTACTGGAAGCATTAAGGAGCGGTATCACATCACACAATTTCAGGAAGAATCACTTCCCGCTCGAGAAGAGCCGCCTGCCGCTGAACCTTGTCATGGCAGGAAAGAACAATCTCGGTTCTGTAAAGCGCAGCATCTTCATCACACTGATCGTTGCACTCCTTACGATGTCAACCTGCGAAGGTTTCTCGATGTACCAGAACTGGGCTTTGGACCAGTCGAACATACTGAACATGATCGGACTTGAGATCTCCGATATCCAGGTCCCGACATATGGTGATAAAGAACTCGAAAATGAGGCCCGCAGACATGGGGATGTTGAAAAGGTCAACACATGGACAACCGTCCAGAATGTGGAGGTCACGTATCTTGAAAACTCCGAAACACTCGGCATCGACGTTTACGGTGATGTCAATATCTTAAACCAGGAGACCGTTATTGAAGGCCATCTCCCGGCAAACGGCAACGAGATCGTGTTATCAGTCGTCGAATCCGACAGGCTCGGAGCAAAGTCCGGAGACGTAGTCAACATAAAGGCTGTTGACGGTTCAACTGTTGCTTACACCGTTTCCGGTATCGACCAGAAGTTTAACAACATGGGCAAAAAGGGGCTCATGTCTGAGGAGGGTGCTCTCAGGATCAACCCTGACTTCAAACCCGAGTACACGATAATCTATCTTAAGGACTCTTCAAAAGCCAAAGAAGTGAAGGACGAACTGGAAGATAAGTTCCCGGATTATCAGTTCATTCTTTTCGAGACATTCATGTCCGAATCGATCGATTCGATAATACTGGCGATGGAAACTATCTGCTTAGTCTTCGTTATCGCAACATGCTTTGTCGTCATACTTACCCAGCTTCTCCTGACCCGCGCACAGGTAATCCGCGAAAGGACCAGCCTCGGCGTATCAAAGGCCCTCGGATACACATCCGGAGAGCTTATCAGAAGAACGCTGATGACAAACATTCCGCTCATAGTCTTAGGCATCCTGATCGGTTTTGTATTCCACATCGCATTCTCGGATAAGCTTACGCTCCTTGCACTTTCCTCATTCGGAATCAGACAGAGCAGCGCTTCGACAGATCCCGTGTGGTTCCTTGCAACCGCAGTAATTATCCTTGCGTGCGCCGTAATCACTGCACTCATAAGCAGCAGGAGCATCACAAAGCTCGAACCCGTAAAGATACTCAAAGAGGAATAAGGATTATATGATCAAAGCCCGGATCCGTCATGGTTCCGGGCTTTTTGATTCTAAATCATTTACTTCAGATCACTCTTTGAGATATACTGCGGCGACCTCTCTCGTCGGCCAGAAAGCACACAGATGAAGTCTTGTGATCTTTCCCATGAAAGGATGAAAATCCTCGACCAAGACCGGCAGCGCCTTTTGTATTTTCTCCGCGTCATCGATCAGGATCGTTGAATGCGGAGTCCACGGAAACCTCTCCTGCTTCTCCGTCTTGATCGCCTGACGGAGGTTCAGAAGTTCTGCAGGATTCATATCCGGAGCTGCGAAAAGGATCTTGCCGCCTGCAAACATACCCATGTGGCTCATGTGCACAGGGATTGCAGGAAAACGTTTAGCGAGTTCTTCCATCTCCTCTACTGCTTCCTGCTCTTTATCCAAAGCAAAACAGGCAAGGGTTATGTGGAACGGAAGGTTCGGTGTCTGCACACCGGTAAAGCCCTTTTCATGGAGTTTTCCATACCACCCGCCCATTATGCGCTGTGATTCTTCATCAAGATCTGCCATCAATACCAATATCTCTTCTGCCATATTATTCCCCCAAAAACAATTCAAATCTTATCAACTGATAAACCATTCAAACTCATCATCTAAACGGTCAAAACCAAGATACTTTCTGATCATTTCACCGGATTCTTCGTCTGAAAGCAGAGCATACCATTCGCCGTATTTGCTTTCTATATGCTTCAACGGCATGGTACTGAATCTGCTTATCAGTTCCAATTGTTCATCGCTTAGAATTCCTTCAAAACTGTTTCTCCATTTATCCAGCAGCTCCTTAAGCTCTGCTTCGCTGAACTGGTAGGATTTTGCCTCTTCTGAATCAACATAAAAAAACGAACCGGATACGAATTCAATGATCTGCCTTAAGATTGCATCCTGCGTATTACGGGCATAATAAATTCCGTTTACTTCTGCGCCTTCACATAATCCGACGGGATAATCATTTTCGCCCTCATCTATAACCCATACCCATTTATCTCCACCTCCGGTGAAAGCAAAAGGAACTACCGAGCGGCTCTCCCCGTCCTCATATTCATAATCTCCGATCTTCTCGATTGGGATCCATTCCATATCATTAAGCCACAAGTAGGTATCCATATTAAAGAAACCTTTCCTGCTCATCTCTGTATATATTTCAGGTATGCGAAAAACTTCACTAAGCATTTTTTGTTATCCTTTTAAATCATTTTGCTCTTTATCCGTTTCCGCGATGATCTCTTCAAGAACATCCACGGCATTGGCGACCATGAGGGGACAAAACTCCGTGAAGAGATTGTTGTCAAAGGCGAACTTTGCTCCCTCAGGTGTCGAGATGTCGCACTTGAGCAGATCATTGCAGATATAAGATCCGCTTTTCTTTGCGAATCTTTCCATCATCTTATCATTAACCGTATTCGCTCTGATGCGGCTCTCAGGATCCGCTTTATCATACTGTCCGTATAATGCTCCAAGTACCATCAGGGCACCTACGCAGGCTCCGCACACTTCACCCTTACGCATGCCGCTTCCAAAACAGGCACCAAGCTTTAATGCCTGTTCCTCCGTTAGTCCGCATTCAGGCGCGAAAGCTGCCAGAACTGACTGTGAACAATGGAATTTCCTGCCAAAATAATCGAGTGCTGTTTCTTTATGTGTCATGTCTTCATTCCTGATCTATACATTGTCTTTTAGATAAGATTTTTTCTGCCGGTGTATTACCGGGAATAATACGTTTTCAGATCTGCATAGCACGCCGGGCAATGTTCCTGAGGTGCTCCCGTGGGCAGCGTTGTGCTGCAGAAAGGGCAGTTCCCGAGAGCGTTCCACTTTTGAGTCTCGGCCAGTTCTCTTGCTGTAACCAAAGGCCTGTTGGGATCTGAATATGTTGAGGCTGCGCCGGCCATTCCAAGGCCTGCAAAGCCGCCGGCAGCGCCTGCCGGATTTGAGGCTGCCAGCTGCGCGGCTTCCGTAAGACCTAAAGCAACCAGTGCGCCGAGTGCAGCAGGATCGTCAGCAAAAAGCTTTGCCGAATCGAACTGCTCGACACGCTTTCTTGAAGCCTCATCGAGTGTCAGGTCGGTAAGTGCGATCGACTCGACTACCATGCCGCGGTTTTCAAGCCACTGCCTTGATACGGCTTCGTTGACGGCGTCCTTCAGTTTACTTTTTTCAGAGAGGAGCTTCGGGAAAGGGACTTTGTCACGCGTGGCGCAGAGATTGAGCGCCTCCTCCATGTGGTCCTGCACTTCGAGGAAGGGCATTTTCGGGCTGTATTCAGAGCCCATGTAATCGTAAACGGAAGTGTCTTTGCCGGTCTTCCTGAAGAACTTAATAGGATCAACTATCCTGAAAGAGAACATTATCCTGAACTTGAAGTAAAGGTTGCCGTACACCGGATCGGGATAAGGCACATTGAGGAATTCCCTGCTCGTCTGGTTAATTATCTCGAGGGCGTTGACGTAGTAGATCCTCTGGGTTTTCGTGATCTCGCCCGCGAATCTGAATCTGTCGAAAGCATCACTCAGAACGCTCTTAACGCCGCCGGAGAGAACTGATGCTGAAGATGAAGTATCCCATGTATAAAGGCCGGGAGTGTCAACTAAGTCAGCAATCTCGCCGTTGTCGATCATGAGGGCATAAGTGCCTTCAGGAACAAGGACTTTGGATCCTGCCGAGATGATGTCGCTGCTGCCCTGGTTGCGCCCGTTGGAATTAAGGCGGTGAGCACGCTTTACCAGCATGTTCTGCCCTAATGAATCGGTTCTGAACGCCTCAAGATACTGGTCATTGATTTCCGAGTTAATTGAATCTGAAATAGTTCCTGCTATGTTGCTTATAAATCCCATGTTATGTATTAGCCCTCTATTGCTTTAATAAGTTCATAGTGGTGCGAACTTTTCATTTTTTCAGTCCTTTCGTACGAAATGAAGAAAGAATTGCATTTATCGGCTGAGAACACCTCTCCTGATTCAAATCTTATATATTTCTTCATTTCCAGGATAGCGCTTTCATCAAGGTGTTGCATCGCGTTTTCCCGGACAATAACAGAAATAAAGTTCCTGGTTCTAATGCAACATAAACTGTGATCACCTATTAGCGTTATATAGTCTTTGGGCACAGAGTAGCATTCAATGCTCTTTGGAACTTCCCTGGTCTTAAGTATGTTTTCTATAGCTTTCTCTTTGCGCAAAGCCGTAACAGCTCTATCCGGGTGATAAGATTCACTATCGATTGCGTAATGTGTTATCTTGTATCCGCATTTCTCAAAGAGCGTTCTAACAGCCAGATACCATTCGTACCAATTAGTATCTATCGGTTCGCCCCAAAATGTATAGTTGATCTCTCTGCCTCTCATTTTCGGTTTCTCCAAATGATCACTGCTTCTTCTTCACATCCGTGATCGTACCGTCAGGATGCTTGATCTTGATGCCTTCAAGCTGTGAAGACAGATTGCCGACGACCAGCGCCCTGTATTGGTTGCGGAGCTCTGTCTGTTCGGCTTTCTCGGCAGGTGTAAGACCTTCTGTCTTGGATTTCCTGCTTAACTCATTTATACGTTTTATCAACTGTTCAAATTCCATACTGAATACTTCCTTCCGACAGGTAAAGTATATCATGATATAAAAGCCGAAGATTGCTATAATACCTTTCATGACTACCGATAAGATCTATACACAAAAGAGGAGCATCTGCTCCGCATATATCGACTCAGGCCTGAAGCTGGGGATCGCACAGGCCGTGCTCATGGTTCAGGACAACCTGACTGAATGCTTCAATAAGATGAACTGTGACGGCATCTATTTCAGAGAACTCGGATATTTCTGGGTGTTTACCAAGTCAAAGCTGAAGTTCATAAGAAGACCCGTATGGCGTGAAGTGATCGAGACTTCAACATTTACCGTTCAGAATTCCGGCATGAGGACCAACGTTAACAGCATATTCAAGGATAAGGCCGGAGAGACTTTGCTCGTGGCAAATCAGGAAGCTTGTGTTCTGGACATAGTAAAACACCGCCCGGTCCCGCTTTCCAAGGTTCCCTACCCTCAGGACGGATTCCCTGAGAAAGTCTTTACCGGTGACTTTGTGAAGTTCGGAATACCTGATCAGGACTTCGAGGAAGTCTATGAGCAGGTTATCCGCTCATCAAATATAGATATGTCTCACCACCTCAACAACATTGAGTATATTAAATTTGCGCTGAATGTCTTCACCGAGGAATACCTGCTAAGCCATGAGCCGGACGAGCTCGAAGTTCATTACACCGGAGAGAGCAAGGAAGGACAGACCTTGAAGATCCTGAAGGCTGATAAAGAGGACGGCACATATATCAAGATCAAAGAAAGCGATCGTTCCGTATTTGAGATGAAGATCAGCTTTTTGCTGTAAGGTTCTTTGCACGTTCCGTTCAAAGAATTTTGATTTTCGCCAAAGCTTTGTTATTATTTTGATGTAGGCATGATACCTTTTTGGATAAGGAGGAGAGAATGAGTTACTCAAATTATGAGAAAGCTATGGAATTAGCTCCGCAGTGCAAGTTCTACACTACGGCCGGAGGCAGAACTGAAGAAGAGATCAAGAAAGCCGAGGAAATGCTTGGCGTCAAGTTCTCTGCACAGTTAACGGATTTCTATAGGAAATACGGATACCTGTCCTTCTACGGGACTGAGATATTCGGTATTGACCCTTCTGATGATTCCGGTGTATTGGAAGGAAATTCTGTCGCTTATGCCCTTAATGACAGATTCGAATACGGCCTCCCCAACGAATGGATTCCGATCTTCAACTGTGGTGACGGCGAGATGGTTTATCTCGATTATTCAAATCTGAATGCCGATAATGAGCCGAGAGTCATCCTCGCTTTATATAACGGCCTTGAGTATCAGATCGCTGATACACTGGCTGAAGACTTTGGCGACTTCATTCTGGAGCTTGTAAAAGAAGTTCTGGGATAAGCGAACATCTATAAAACAGGTATATACCACTAAAAAACCCTGAAACAAATGTTTCAGGGTTTATTTGGCGGAGAAGGAGAGATTCGAACTCTCGAAACCCTTTTGGGGTTTACACGATTTCCAGTCGTGCGCCCTCGACCAGGCTAGGCGACTTCTCCAAACATCTTAAAATTGCTCAATGATTGTATAATCTTTGTGTTCAGTTGTCAACATTATAAATAGCGGATGACGTTAAGATTTATTGTCAACGCCCTGTTACTGTGTTATACTTCATAGGCTTTGACTTGCCCCCATAGCTCAGCAGGTAGAGCGCATCCATGGTAAGGATGAGGTCTCCGGTTCAAGTCCGGATAGGGGCTCCATAGTAAAAAGGCTGTCTCTCGTGTGAGGCAGCCTTTATTGTTTTCAGATGTACATCATGACCACTCCGGCCACAAGAGATGCGAGGCACGCGCCCACGGCAACCACTATGAGTGACCTCTCGAAGAATCCGAGGATCAGTGCGACGACAAATCCGATCGCCGCAGAAATGACTGAACCCGTGGCATAAAGGATTGCAGGGAATGTCATGGCCGACAATACCGTGTAAGGGATATAGTCGAAGAAAGCCTTAATGGATGGCTTTTCGAGCTTTTTGCGGAATAAGGTAAAAGGGATCATGCGGACAAGATATGTCGTTACTGCCATAACGATAAGGAGCGGAACGAAGATCTTGCTGTCGAGAGAACCGTTGGAGCCGTTGAAGGTAAGCTCAGCTGTTACAGGCATTTCATACAAGGGCGCGAAAACAGCAAGAAGCGCAACGAGCACTGCTCCCAATACTATTGCGGTTACCGTTCCTGCCCTGCCTTCAAGCTTCCTGCGCGCAATAACACCTGCCAGAGCTGCAACAACAGCCGCAATGATTATCGCAAAGCCCTGCGAGACATTTGCTGAAAGAGCCGGGACATAGAAGAATATGCAGGATACGATGCATGCCAGGATCGAGCTTACAAGGATCACTTTGTCGTGCTTGGCCTTTGGCATAACGATCGACACGAACATGCCGTAGATGCCGATGGCAAGGGCATTTGTCAAAAACGGCGGGAATACCTGGCCTAATATTGCGCCTATGACGGTGCCTGCTACCCATCCGATGATAGGAAGTATCGTAAGTCCGAAGAAATACCTTGCACCGAATTCCTTTTTCTTGCTGACGGCGACGCCAAAGATCTCATCCGTTATCGCAAATGCCAGTATCGCTCTAAGGAGCGGAGTCATGGACTTATCTGCTTTCTGGGACAGCGCTATGCCCATCAGGGAATATCTGAGATTGATGACGATCTGGGATATTATCATGGCGAGGATCCCGCCTGCCGTGGTCATTATCCCGAGGCCTGCGACCTGGCCTGCCGAAGTAACGTTAAATAGAGAGATCAGGCCCGCCTGTATCCAGGAAAGACCTTTTGATACGGCGAGAATGCCGAAAGTAAAAGATACCGACAGGTAGCCTAAACCAATGGGGAGACCGTCTCTGACGCCCTCCCCTAATGTGTATCCTGTAAATTCCGTCTCTTCTGCTTTAGGCATAGAGTGCTCTTATCTCCTCGAAAGATAGATAGATATCTATATTTGCCTTCGTCTCTTCAATTGAAGGGTCATTAAGGTCTTTAAGCTTTGTTACTGTCTGATCGGTAATATCCACTTTATAAAGAGCACCGCCAATGATGTAGTACTTTTCGACAGGCTCGAAATTGCCGTCATTGTAAACCGTTGTACGTGTAATAAAGATGGAATCACCCATATTGAAATACTCATCGTACTGTAAGCCGTTGTCTATCGTCTTCTCCATCTGAAGTGATTCGTATTTGCCGTCCGGAGATATTGTGTAAGTGCATACAGCCTTTACGCCGCCTAAGGTTGCACCATCCTTAGTATTCTGCTTGACATCAGCAGCATGCTCTCTCATATATTCATTGATGCCGAAGGTGTATTCACGCATCTTCGCATCGATCGCAGCATAAGACATCGGATCAACGATCTCAACAGTCGCCTTATTGGAAGGGTCGCTCGAAGATATCTTCTTGGAACAGCCTGTACCGGCGAGGACTAATGCAGCTGCAAGGACTGCTGCTACCAAAGATTTCCTAAATCCCATAATCTTGATTCCTTTTCTGTTAAATGATTATTTCCTGTGCTTGCCGATAGATTATAGCACACGAAGATAAAAGAGGTTGCCTCAAATGAGACAACCTCCTGAAAGTTCTATTGCAGATACGCTTATTTAACTTCGCAGTAAGCAACAGCGTAAGGCTTCTTAAGGGAGTCATCAGAAGCTACGATTACTACGTAATAACCCTTCTTGATGCTCTTGGAGCAGTCGATGTTGTAATAGATCTTGCCGTTATAGTACTCAACAGGAACTATGTCATCAGAGAAGACGGGCTTTGAAAGTTCGTCCTTGTCGAATTCCTTATCCTTGCTGAAGTAATAAGCGTAGTAGATCTCTTCATCGGCATCATCGTTGACTTCGATGGAGAATGCGAGCGTCTCGGCATCTGTGCTGTAGACACCGGGCTTATCCATAGTGTTATCGTAATCCCACCACTTTGCTTCTTCGATGTAATCGTTGAAGTCTTCGTCGTAGATCGTGTACTTCTTGCCTTCTTTAACTGCATCCTTCTTCTCAATGCGCTGGAGGATATTGCCGCCCAAACCGCCGTTGATAACCAATACTACGCCGACGATGATGAGTGCCAGAGCTACAACACCGATTGCGGCAAAGAGAATGATAAGACCGACCTTGCTGTTCTTCTTAGGTGCAGCTGCAGGATCGGCAACGACGGGTGCTGCGGGAACCGGACCTGAAGGTGCTTCAAAGGGGATCGGCTCAGCTGCTGCAGGTGCTTCAGGAGCCGGAGCAGGTGCGGGAGCTGCAGCGGGTGCTGCTTCAACAGGTGCAGCCTCAACGGGAGCGGGAGCAGGAGCTGCTTCAGCTACGGGAACTGCTGCAGGTACGGGTTCAACTGCAGGAGCTGCCTCAACAACGGGCTCTGCAACGGGTGCAGGTGCTGCTTCAACTACAGGTTCTGCTGCAGGTGCAGGAGCTGCTTCTACAACAGGCTCGGCAACAGGAGCTTCGGGTGCTACAGCAGGAGCAGGATTTAACATTGCTCCGCAATTAGCGCAGAAAGCTGCCGTATCTCTTACCTGACTGCCGCAGTTGGTACAAAACTTAGCCATATTATTATCCTCCCAATTTTTTACTTCATAAATTAGATAATACTACATCTTCGACTCATTTTGTTTGAGAAATGCTTATTTTGATAACGATAATCGGAAAATCGTCATCAGAATATTAATTTCAGCTCGATTTTTCACATTCTGATAACGAAAACCGGAAAATCGTTACCAAAATATCACTACCGGATTTGAGCACCCCGATAGTGCTTCACACAAAAAATATCAGCCGTTAAGAAAATCTATCGCTTCGATATAACCGTCAAAGCCTTTGCCGGTAATGGTTTTCGAGCAATAGTAAGAAACGTAGGATATCTGGCGGAATGATTCGCGCTCGTTCACCTTGGAGATATGGACTTCAACGGCAGGAATCTGCACGGCCTTCAAGGCATCGAGAAGCGCCACAGATGTGTGCGTGTAAGCGCCCGGATTGATCACGATCCCATCGAATTTATCGAAATAAGCCTGCTGGATGTAATCGACCAGATCGCCCTCGTGATTGCTCTGGAGGCACTTTACCTCAATGCCTTTTGCAGCGCAGTGTTCTTCAATCAGTAAGATCAGGTCATCGTAGGTCGAAGCGCCGTAGATATCGGGCTCTCTGATGCCGAGCATGTTAAGGTTCGGTCCGTTAAGTACAAGTATCTTCATATTATTTCAGTTTCCCCAGAATGTCTGCGATCGCTCTGTCGTAGAAATCGTTCTTCTCTTCGAATCTGTCGTAGGAGACCTTGTAATCGCACCATGTCTCATACTTGTCCTTGCGCTGCTCATAGAGCTTCTCAACGCCGTGGAGCTGTGATATAGGTCTGTTCTTGTCCGTAAGAGCCGTAAGCGGGCGCTCAAGATAGAATACGTTGGAGTTGCAGCGCACATAGAACTTATTGACGTCTCTTGTTACGACACCGCCGCCGCAGGATACAACGAGTCCGCTCTGAGGCAGGAATTCTGCAGCGATCTCGCACTCCATCTCGCGGAATGCATCCTCGCCTGATTCCGAGATGACCTCTGCGGGTGTTCTTCCGAACTTCTCCGTAAATGCGATGTCGAGGTCGACCAGTGTGCGGCCTGTAACAGTTGCTATGTTTCTTGCAAGAAGTGATTTGCCTGAACCGGGCATGCCGATGATGGTGATATTGCGCATGCGGTTCTCAAGGACCTTAATGACCTTCTCGATAAGTTCTGCCGCTTCAGCAGGAACATAAGCTGCGCCGTTCTCACTGTCGGGATTGCCCAAAGCTTCAGCACCTGCGATATCGCCGGCGAAAACCCTCGATGACTTATAAGCCTGTGCCACGAGCATTGCAAGACCGCCGCAAGTCTTAAGGCCGAGAGCTTCTGCTTCCTGCAGGAATTTGGTCCTTGAAGGGTTGTAGACGACGTCTGCGCATGCTTCAAGCGAAGGGAACTTAGTAAGGTCAAGCAGCGAATTATCTACCTTCGGGAACATGCCGACAGGTGTGCAGTTGACGATTACCTGAGCATCAGAAGCCCTGTCGTAAACGTTGGAATAGTTGATATCCGTCTCAAGGTCGCATGCATATGTATCTGCAGCGCCAAGTGTCTTAAGAGCATAGAAGACTGCTGATGCAGCTCCGCCCGTGCCGAGCACCAGAACCTTCTTATCCTTTACGGAGATGCCCTTTCTCGTGAGCATGTAGATGAATCCGAAGTAGTCGGTGTTCCATCCCTTTACCTTGCCGTCTTCGAAAAGGACAGTGTTGACGCTGCCCGTTGTTTTCGATGCATCGTCAAGCTCATCGCACATAGCGCATGCATTCTTCTTGTAAGGGATAGTTACGTTAAAGCCCTTGAAGACGCCGCTCTTAAAGAGTGCCTCCAGTTCCTCGGGCTCACGCTCGATCACAGAATATGAATAAGAGGAGTCGAAAAGGCTGTGGATCTCAGGTGAATATGTATGTGCGAGAGTTCTTCCCAGAACGCCGAATGCAGGCTTGTTCTGATGGTCTTTCGAGATGTCCATGAGAGTCTTGAAAAGCTCTCTTACATAAGGTCTGCTCTCGAAGCCTGCGATCTCTTCAAGCGCCTTGAACTTCTCTTCTTCCCTGGAAGGAACATAGACATCCATGCCGTGTTCCCTCTTGTAATTTCCGATCTGGCGGCATGTAGCCATTCTTGCTTCAAGAAGATCAAGAATGCTGTTGTCGATCTCATCCAGTTTTCCTCTGAGTTCGTTTAAGTCAGGTCTCTCGCTCATGTTATTATCCTCCATTACATTGATACCAAAAGAAGGTCGTAAAGTGCGATCGCTGCAGCGGCTTCGACGACCGGAACCGCACGAGGTGCGACACACGGATCGTGTCTGCCTTCAATATTTATCGTTGTATTCTTATGCGCTGCCATGTCGACTGTCTCCTGCGTTTTGGAGATAGACGGAGTGGGCTTTAATGCAACATCGAATACGATAGGTGCCGCATCACCAAGGCTTATGCCGCCCTGAATGCCGCCGCTGTGATTTGTCTTTAAAGTAAGATTGCCTTCATCGTCAAAGGCGAAAGCATCGTTATTCTCTGATCCCTTAAGGTCAGATCCTTCAAAACCGTTGCCGAACTCAACGCCCTTAACTGCAGGGATCGCATAAAGGATCTGCGCAAGCTTTGCTTCGATGCCGTCGAAGATAGGACCTCCGATACCTTCCGGATAACCGTAGATTACGCACTCGATAACGCCTCCTACGGAGTCGCCTTCCATACGCGCTTCTTCGATCTTCGCTTTCATGAGATCGCCCTTTGAATCGTCAACGACAGGGAAATCCTTATTCTCAACGACTGCAAGCCTATTTCTGAAGCCCTCGTCGTTAACGCCGTGATCGAAATAAGAATCGTCGCTTACGCCTGCAACTTTCTTGAGATGTGCGCTTATCTGAACGCCTCGCTTGTTAAGCTCCTGCAAAGCGATGGATCCTGCTATGCATAGAGGAGCAGTCATGCGCCCGGAGAAGATACCGCCGCCTGACTTTGAAGCCTCGTCGCCGTAGAGAAGAGTCGCTGCATAATCGGCATGCGACGGTCTCGGGCAGTTCATTATCGATGAATAGTCCTTGGGTTTTGTATTTGTGTTTACTATATATCCGTGAAGCATTGCGCCGTTGCGCTCGAAGATAACCTCGTCAGCTTCTTTCCTCGGTGTCGACCATGCATTCTTACCGGGAGCTCTTCTTGCCATGAAAGCAGCAGTCTTGGCTGTGTCCGGTATCACGTCTTCGGGAAGTCCGTTGATATAGACTCCGATCGTCTCACTATGTGATTCACCGTAGATCATTATGTCGAGGGCATCGCCCTGATATGTACTGCTCATGCTCATTTTAAGATCATCTCCTCTTCCACGATTTTCCTGAACTCAGGAAAAGATTTATTGAGACAATCGATATCATCCAATTCGATATCCCTGCCGGTGGCTGCCGCACATAAAACTGCCGCCATAGCCATTCTGTGATCACCCGATGAAGTAAGCACGATGTCACCGTTGATCTTATCTATATATTCTATCGTAATTATGTCTTCTTCGAGCGTAACTTTTCCGCCGATTGCAGATAACATTTCCGTGATCGCCTTCGCCCTGTCAGACTCCTTTATCCTCAGGCGCCTGATTCCCTTAAGAACAGTTTTTTCTGCCCTGAACGCACCTGTGACTGCCATATAGGGAACGATGTCCGGGATGTCGCTGCAGTCCATCTCAAGAAGTTTTCTCACCGTATTTGTGTGACTGTCCTGAACAAAGAAAGTATCTCCTTCATTAAGGAAAGTTACGCCTGCAAGCTTTAAGAAATGAAGTATCTCTTTATCGCCCTGGGCAGACTCAGTATTAAGTCCCGTTATCTTTGCAGAACCGCCGTGAATAAGGCTTCCGAGGCAGAGGAGGAATGCTCCGTTGCTCCAGTCGCCTTCAACTTCGAACTTACCGTCAGCGGCTTTGTTTGTTGACTTTGCGGGAACCTTATATGTGTCGCCTTCTCTTACTATGCCGATCCCGTACTTTGCGAGCGCATTTGTCGTAAGCTCGATGTAGTGAACTGACGCGATGCCGCCTGTGACTTCTATAACTGACTCTTTATCAAAAGATGAGAGGGCCATCAGAAGACCTGAGATATACTGCGACGAAACGCTGCCGTCGATCACATATCTGCCGGGCCTGATATCACCTGTAACCGTGATCTCGTTAGCTTCCGCATTCTTTGTGATAACAACACCAAAGGGTGCAAGGCAGTCAGCGAGCTCTTTTATGGGTCTTTCTATAAGTCTTCCCTTTGTCTTGAAGATAAGCTTCTTAACGTTTGAAGACTTTGCTGCGAGCGCAACAGGTATCATGAAACGGAGCGTCGAACCGCTCTCGTTGCAGTTAAGGATTATTTCTTCAGTGTCAGTATTTTCGAGCGCGCGGAGGCAGGATTTGGTAGCTCTTATATCATCGTTGTCATTGCCGGAATCATTAAGGAATTCACCTCTTGCACCGAGCATGAAATTGATTATGAGCTCCCTGTGATAAACAGACTTTGACAGAGGAGCTTTGATATCAAGATTAAGATTTCTGCAAGCTATTCTCATACCGATAAAAACTTCAGGAACTCCTCTTTATTCATCTTTCTGATCTCGGCCTCACCGATCTTATTTACAAGTATAACCGATAAAGTGTCGCCGCGTTTTTTCTTATCGTTCATCGCACCTTCCACGATCGCTTCGGGCGTGATGTCATCTGTTGCCGGGAGCTTGTAGAGCGCTAAGAGATTCTTCATTCTCTCAGCATCTTCCGGTGCCAGAGTTCCTGCTCTTACGCATGAATCAATGATGATCCCCATGCCCTTAGCAACGCATATTCCGTGAGGCTTTGTAAAGCCGCTGTCGCGCTCTATAACGTGACCTACGGTGTGGCCGAAGTTCAGCGTCTGGCGTCTGCCGTTATCTGTCTCGTCCTCACTTACAACACTTGCTTTGTCAGCGACATTCATGTAAACGATCTCTTCCAAAAGGTCTTCGTCTGACCTTATGTCACCATTTGCTTCCTCGAGCTTTTCGAGGAGCTTTAAATCCATGATAAAAGCATGCTTTGTAACCTCGCCCATGCCTTCAGTGAATACTTCATCAGGGAGGGTTTTTAAGAATGAAGTATCTTCAAGAACGAGTGACGGCTGCCAGAAAGCGCCGACCTGGTTCTTGCCCATAGGAATGTCGATCCCGGTCTTGCCTCCGACGGATGCATCGACCATCGCAAGGAGCGATGTCGGAAGCTGGATGACCTTGATGCCGCGAAGGAATGTCGAAGCCGCAAAGCCTGCCATATCAGTTGTTACGCCGCCGCCAAGCCCTACAACGAAGTCAGTTCTCGTAAAGCCTTTCTCGGCCATCTTATTCCACATGCCGGCGATCTCATTGATGTTCTTATTCTGTTCGCCGGCTTCGAAAACATAATCCGTAACCTCGAATCCTGCACCTTCGAGCTGCGCCTTAACCGTATCCAGATAGAGCGGTGCGACATTCGTCTCAGATACGACCAGTGCCTTTAATGCGCCGGGGCAAAGCTTCTTTGCTTCTTCGCCCAATACTTCAACGGCATTTTTGCCGATCAGGACATCATAGCTTTTGGATGCTGCATTTACTCGGACTGTTCTCATATGCCGTCGACCTCTTCTTTTATCTTTCTGCCTTCATCGAGCAAGTCTCTAAGGCCGTCGAAATCATCTTCTACAAGTGCTTTTCTGTATTTGGCGAGTTCTTCCTGAAGGTGGTCGATCTCGAAGATCAGGTTGTCCTTATTCTCCAGAAAGAGCTGTGTCCACATCGTCGGGTTGAGCCATGCGACTCTGGTCATGTCCTTGTATGAACCTGCAGAGAACCCCTTGTGGTTCCTTGCCGAAGGGCTCTTGATGTATGCATTGGATACGAGATGTGCCATCTGCGAAGTGAAGGCGATCATCTTATCGTGCTCATCGGCGTGAGATAAATGATAGCTGCCAAAGCCGCAGGGTGAGAGAAGATCCTTTACTCTGTCGAGCAGGAACATGTCATCGAATCTCGGCGGTACGACGACCATCGGCGCACCGAAATACATATCGCCTCTTGAGTGCGTCATGCCTGAGAATTTAGTTCCTGCCATCGGATGGCATCCGACAAAAAGAAGCCCGTTCTCTTCAGCAATCTTAAAGCACTTCTCGCATACGAGGCGCTTTGTGCCGCACGCATCGATTATCATGCCGTTCTTGTTGAAGTGCTCCTTATGCTCTTCCATCCAGTTGATGCTTGCTTCAGGATATAAAGAGAGGATAACAAGGTCACATTTGCCGAGATTCTCATCTGTCAGTTCATCGTCAATGATGCCCTGCATCTTCGCCATCTGCGTGATGCTCTTTGTACGGTTCCAGCCATAAACCACCGCTTCACTCTCATTCTCTTTATAAGCCTTTGCGAATGATGCTCCGATAAGACCGAGACCTACAACTCCGACTGTTATCTTCATTTTAAATACACTTCCTTTTTTGCTTTCAAATTGCCCGCTTGGGGCTTTATGTTATCCGGGCCCGTATTGTTTTCGAGCCGATAAAAAAGACGCTGACATAAGATATCAGCGTCCTATTGATTACAGAATGCTTCTTGCTTTTGCAATTGCTTCCATTACATCTCTGAACTGTGCAGGTGTGAGTTGCTGAGCTGCATCGGAGAGAGCCTTTTCCGGATTGCAGTGAACTTCGATCTCGAGCGCGTCCGCACCGGAAACCACCGCTGCCATGGACATCGGCTTTATGAGGTTGGACTTGCCTGTTGCATGTGAAGGGTCACCTACGACAGGAAGGTGTGTGATCTGCTTCAATACTGAGATGGCGCTTACGTCGAAAGTATTTCTCGTGTAAGTCTCATATGTTCTGATACCTCTCTCGCAAAGGATTACGTTCGGGTTGCCTTCGCTCATGATGTACTCGGCGCTCATAAGGAGCTCCTTGATCGTAGCGGAAAGTCCGCGCTTAAGGAGGATTGGCTTGCCTGTCTTACCGAGTGCCTTAAGAAGGTCGAAGTTCTGCATGTTTCTTGCACCGACCTGAAGGAAATCAACGTCTTCGAAAACAGGGATCTGCTCAGGGCTCATGATCTCGGAGCAGATAGGAAGACCTGTCTCTTTCTTAGCCTCAAGAAGAAGTCTGATGCCTTCCTCGTGAAGACCCTGGAAATCGTAAGGAGATGTTCTCGGCTTGAATGCGCCGCCTCTAAGGATCGTAGCGCCCGCTGCCTTGACTGCTCTTGCAGCGTTCATGATCTGTTCTTCGCTCTCGACCGAGCAGGGACCTGCGATAACCGCGAAATTGCCTCCGCCGATCTTGACTCCTGATACATCGACAACCGTGTCCTCAGGATGGAACTTTCTGTTTGCCTTCTTGAATGTCTCGGATACTCTCGTGACCTTCTCGATGATGTCCAGACCCTGGAGCATATCGATATCTACAGTCGATGTATCGCCGATAAGGCCTAAGACGGTGCAGAACTCACCCTTTGACTCGTTGACCTTAAGGCCCTTATCCTCGAACCATGAGATGAGGCTTGCGATCTGTTCTCTTGTTGCCGTGTTCTTAAGTACTGCAATCATGTTATTTATCTCCTTACTATTCGGGTTATGATCCCCTTATGTCACTGATTTAACTTGAATAAAAAACGCTGCCGGGTCTTTAGCGTACCCTGCAGCGTTATTCAAATCAAATCATATCTTTGGTTCTCTTAGGCGCTAGCAAAAGCCGCTTTAGTTCGTCTCCCTAAAGTAGTAGTAATAGCTATACGCATAAAAGAAAACCGCAGTCTTCATAAGGAATCTCCTTAAATCAAAACTGCGGTTATTAAATCACACCTTTTTGCATATTGCAATAACCAATACCAATTTAATAGGTTTCTCCGACTTCAACGTTCTTTATGCAAAATCTTCCAGTCCCGTCTTCTCATGGATCATGTAGGCAACTCCGTCAGGATCCATGTTAAGCGCAACCGCGATCTCGTTATTCATCCTGTTCCTCGCATCGGTCAGTGCACGCTCGTCCTGGGCATTCAGATGCTTGCCTTCCTTCGATAGCTTCTCTGCGTGTCTGTTGATCAGATAGATCAGTCCGACGATATCTTCCCTGCTGCCGTTAACGATGATGTCCGTAAAAGTTGCCTTGCGCTCATTACGGTCTTCGATCCAGCTGCAGTTATCGATCGGGAGCTTGTCGATCAGTGCGATCGCTTCCTTCTTCGAAGCAACAGGTCTGATGCGGCTTACCTGAGCCTCATTATTGAGCGGCACGTATACGTACTGGGATCTTGCTACAAAGAGAGGCTTCAGGACATAGTATTTCTGAGGTTTCTCTTTGAAAAAACTGATGTCTTTGATGTCGTCTATCTGACAAACGCCGCTGCCGGCATAAACGATATTGTCGCCAATCTTAAAGCCCATACGAACCTGCCTTTCTTAGAATTTCTAAAAAATATTTATAAAATTTGTGAAAAAGTATTTGTAATTTTCAAATTATGGTATATACTAACAGTTTTTATTTTAGCACGGGTAAGTCAAGTGTGTGGTAGACAAATTCGACAAAAAACGCTCTATTTCACGCAATTCATTTGACTTTGCCCACATTTTGCCCCCGTTTTTTGAGCAGTTAAAATGCCTGCAGGAACTCTAAAAAAGTCCCCGCAGGCATTCCTTATGATTTTCGTTTTGTGACCGGCATCTCCGGCCGGCGTCTTTTTAGTCCTTGCTGCCCTTATCGCATGCTTCCTTGATCCTGTCGATCACGATCTCAAGCGCCTTGATGCGCGCATACTTCTTGTCAACGGACTCAAGGATGTACCAGGGCGCAAACTCCGTCGATGTCTTCTTGATCATCTCGTCGATCGCAGTCTCATACTTGTCCCACTTTTCGCGGTTGCGCCAGTCCTCATCAGTGATCTTCCACTGCTTCTCGGGATTTGCCTGGCGCTCCTTAAAGCGCTTGAGCTGCGTCTTCTTGTCGATCTGAACCCAGAACTTGATGACGACCGCACCCCAGTCGGTGAGCTCTTTCTCGAACTCATTGATCTCATTGTAAGCTCTCTGCCAGTCGTTCTCAGAGCAGAAGCCTTCGATACGCTCGACCATGACCCTGCCGTACCATGTACGGTCGAAGATGGCAACGTGACCGGTCCTCGGAAGCCTCGTCCAGAATCTCCAGAGGAAGTGCCTGTTCTTCTCATGCGGCTCCGGGCTTGCGATCGGAAGCACCTCATAGCCTCTCGGATCTAAAGCTCCCGTGATACGCTTGATGTTGCCGCCCTTGCCTGCAGCATCCCACCCCTCATAGCAGATGATGACAGGGATCTTCTTCCTGTAGAGCTTATTGTGCAGATCGCGGAGCTCATCCTGGAGCTTGTCCAACTTCTCATCGTATTCTTCATCGGTGAGCGTCTTGTCCTTAAGATCGATCTCCTTAAGGAGCGGCGTCTTCTTGAGAGGGAAAACATTCTGCAGGATCGGCGCTGCCGTATTCTGGTTCTTTAATGCTGTCTCGATCCCCTGATTCAGGAACTCAAGGACCTGGAGTTCTGCAAATTTCTTATCCTTACTGTCGATGATGTACCACGGCGCCGTCGGATTGTTCGTATCCTTCAGATACTGGTCGTAGACCTCAAGGCAGTCGTCGTAGTGCTTATTCTCATAAAGGTCTCCCTTATCGACGCGCCACTTCGTGTCCTTGTCGTCCAGGAGCTTCTCGAGACGTTCCTTCTGTTCCTTCTTGCTGATCTGGAAGAAGAACTTCATTACAAGATATCCGTTATCAACAAGCGTTCTCTCCGTCTTGTTGATCGAATCGATCATCTCCTCATACTCTTTGTCGTCGAGATAATCCTCAACTCTGGCATCCGTGATCTCCTCCATCCAGAAGGTGTCGTAAAATGCGAACTTGCCCTTCTCCGGGATCTCCTTCATGTAGCGGTACAGGAACGGATATCTGAGCTCCTCCTTCGTCGGCTTGGGGAAAGTCTTGACCCTGAAAAATCTCGGGTCGATGTTCTTGATGATCTTTCCTAAGACGCTTCCTTTTCCTGCCGCGCCCCAGCCTTCGAACATGACCATTACAGGGAGCCCTGCTTCCTTTATCTTCATCTGGGCCGCGAAAAGCTTGGCCCTCTCATCCTCTAATCTCCTTGTGAACTCTTCGTCTTCAGGCTTAGCTACCTTAACAAAATCTTTCAGCATAAAAATACCTCCGATCCCCGGCAGTCATAGAGACCACCTAAAATTTTCCTTACACTTTAATTATGAGAACTCCGCCGCCAATATGTAAGTCGGGAATTGCAATATTTTCTCCACGGGCGATTGTGCAGTTGATATAGGATTTAAGTAATTAAGAAAAAGCCTCCCGTCCCTCCTTGTCGGTTTTTGTCGTGTTTTGTAAGAAAAAACCGACAAGCTTTCCCCTTATAATCAAGACACTGCATATTCCAACCATTTAAGTACCATTTACGGAGGTTCCCATGACTATTCTCGAACCATACATACCCAAAGAATACCTCGCCCTCAAGATCAACTACTGTAGGCAGCAGCTGAACATGATTCCGGAAGCAGTGATGACCGAGCGAAAAGTAAAAGGCTCAACTAAAAAAGTTTATATAGTTAAAAATCATATTTATCTGCCCGGCAGTAAGACAGGTACGAAAATTCAGCTTGCGATGCAGCAGAGAGAGGAAATCCTTTGTAACCTGTCCAAATATGAAGGGTTGTGGAACAGTGCTTTTCGCGGTTTGCCGCCTCCCGATATTGCACCAAGAAAAATCATACGAAGCTATCTAAATAACAATGATGAACCCATAATAATGGATAGTGCATTTTTCAACAGTCTTAAGAATGATGCTGACCCTTTCTATCCTGATAACAAAAAATATTTCTATAATGGCATCTACTATCGCTCTACTAACGAAGTTGATATTGCAAGATACTACACGGAACAAGAAATTCCATTTAAGTATGAACCGGAAATCTGGATAAAAGGTCTTAATTATCCAATCTACCCGGACTTCGTGTTTCTCATTAAAGAACTCGATCTTTGTAAAATACACGAACATTTCGGCATGAAAAACTTTGTGAACTATGCACAGGCACTCCAAGTAAAGTGCTCAAACTATTCCAATGCCGGTCTGGTCATGGATTTCGATGTAATCAACACATACAACTTCGACAGCATACCTTTTGATCTCAGAATGCTAGCAACCAAGATCAACCACGCGGTTTATGATTCGCTTTTCGCCATGGATATCCCTTGCTGATTATTCCAATAACAGGATATCCCTTGATAAATATCCCCATAAACAGCAGTCAACTTTTAGCTTTGATTAATGGGACAAAAACCTGTCTAAAAAGTTGACTTTTCGCAAAAGTCAGGTTTTTGGCTAGCAAATTGTCCGCAAAATCAAAGCCAAAAAACGACTTTTTGTATTTCTCGAAAAACGGGTATCTGAGCACCCCATATTCCCGTCATCCGGCCATAAAAAAGGGGGCAAAAGCCCCTAATAACTTTAAAGACACCGCGAACGATACCCGGGATCAGCTGACTCTTATCTCTTCCATGAAGGCTTCGTAGTCGACTCTGTCGAGTTCAGCTTCTTCATTGAGATAGTCGAGCATCGTGGTGCTGCCCTGTTCGCTTTCAACACTGTGATCGTAAGAATAATCTTCCATAACCGAAACACCTTATTAAGATTACTGTTCGTATTCTACTACTACTTGTTCGAAAATTTTTATTACATTTTATTTCGTAACCAAATAAACATATTACAAGGCTCATGTTCGAAAAATAATTGCAGTAAATCAACTTTAAGGGTATTATCTTTTACATGGATAAAAAGCAATTGACAATTACTCTTTCAGTCATCGCCGGCGTACTGGTCCTCATTCTGGTCATAGCGCTGGTCGTCCGCAGCTGCAATAAGAAGGACGTTCTGGTTCCTACTACAACCACGACCACTGCAGAGGCGACTACAACGGCTGAAGCCACGACAGAATCTGCGACTGAACCTCCCATCACCACCGAAGAGGGTGAAGTCATCATCAGACCTGACGACGGTACTACAACAACTACAACTTCAGCAACTTCTGCAACGACAAATTCCGGCAGCGGTTCCGGTTCAGGATCAGGCTCGGCTACCAACACACCCAAGCCGACTGCAACTCCTACTCCCAAGGCGGCTGAACCTACAACCAAGCCGACTTCATCTGAGGATAACGGCGTAATCGAACTGCCCTTCGTCCCTGCAGACCAGATCTGATAAACGCAGCAACAATTAAACTAAACAAGCCCCGTTCACTTCCATGACGGGGCTTTAATTATTTCTGTTTAAACGTGTGCTGTGTGCAGCGATCCGCAGGAGTAAGGAATCAGAACTCTATCTTCCTGTCACAGATCTCCAGAGCTGCAGCACGGTGCGTTACGATAATGACAGTCTTGTCAGTCAGCGCGCGAAGGTTCTCCAAGAGTTTTTTCTCAGTAGCATCATCAAGTGCACTGGTAGCTTCGTCAAGGACCAGGATGGGAGCCTCGGAAAAGATCGCGCGCGCTATTGCTATCCTCTGCATCTGGCCTTCGGAAAGGCCCGTTCCGCGCTCGCCCAATACAGTATCTATGCCGTCATCAAGTTCGGCAATAAAAGAATCCGCACAGGCGATCTTCAGTGCTTCATTGATGCGCGCCTCGTCAGATGCCAAGGACTTATCCGCAAAGCTTACGATCTCACGGACCGTTCCGCTCATGAGTTTGTTGCCCTGCGGAACATATGCGAAGAGCCTTTGCCACGATGAAGTAAGCTCTTCCCGAGAACCGTCATTAAGCGCGACATAACGCATTCCCGAATCAGGCTTATAGATTCCCATGAGGAGCATCAGCGCAGTGGACTTGCCGCATCCGCTGTGGCCCGTGAAAGCGACATACTCGCCCTTGGCAATTGCAAGATCAAGTGAAGTTACCGCAACAGGCATATTATCTTTGGAAATGCCGTCGACTTTATTTGATGCGGGATAGTATGTGTAAGAGACATTGTCCAGACCTATGCCCGCGAACGAATCTTTATAGAAGGCGGCAACAGCATCGCGCGGCTTGATGGAGTCAGCGATATCGTCATCGAAATTCTCGATCTCCATGAGACGCTCGGCACTCGCGATCATCTGATACCAGCGCGGAAGATAGCCTGTGATGTTTGCAAAAGGTGACTGGATCTGCGTTATGAGCTGTGTAATGGCAGTCAGGGTACCGTAACTTATGGTGCCCGTTAAGATACCGTATCCGCAGTAGATGACACCGAAGATATACATACCGTTCATCGCGCCTCCGAAGCCGAAGTTGCATATATTCGAGAAACGCATGCGCCTCATGCGGGCCTTCTTGTGTGCGCCTGTCTTAAGACGTTCTTCAGACTCAGTCTGTTCTTCTGCTGCAAAGGAACGGATGACCATGAGACTGGATATCCTTTCCTGCATGAATATCCTAACGTCGCCGTCCTTCTCCTGGACTTTCTTATGGAGCTTTTTCATATTCTTTCTGAAAGCAAATGTCAGAAGTGCGAGAAGGATCCCCAGCGGAATGATGATAAGCGCGAATCTCGGATCAAGGACCGTGATCATGACAAGCGCGGAGATCATCTTTACGGCCATGCCGGCAAAGCCCGGGATTATATCGGTGTAATTGTTTGCGATAAGAGTCGTGTCGTTGGTAAGCCTGTTGAGCCACTCACCGGAATGGACTGCGCTTACGCGTCCGAAATCTTTTCGAAGGATGTTGTGCATCAGACGCTCTTTAAAAAGGTTCTCGAACGTAGAGCGCGACAGTTCTGAAAGCCAGCGCGTAACTGAATTAAGAGTCAGCTGAATGAGCACGAGTGCGATGATACAGGCCGCATTATAAATGAACCCGTCCTTATCGCGGCCGACAGCGCTGTCGACGATGCCTCTTAAGAAAAGCGCATAAAGCACACCGCTCGCACCGTTAAGGCACTGAACGATGGTGAGCAGGACGATGTAAATCTTCTTTCTGCCCGGGACTTTATAAAGCCACTTTACCGCGCTCTTCTGCATTTTCTGTAAAGCCTTCCCAATAAGCTTCTTGCTCTCATAAATATAACACGAACGGGATATACGGCATACCAGAACCTCGAATATAACCTGTATCCGAAGCTGTTAAAATCGACCTCCTTGCCCTTTCTTACAAGCGAAGTGAGAACGCCGATTATCTGCTCTTCTTTGATCCCGTATTCCTTGCGCAGGCAGTTGTCGCCAAGGATCACATAGCCGTCGTCACATACCTTGACCACGCGGTGCAGAACATACTGTCCGTTGGGGCGCTTATACAGGGCCACGTCATATTTCTTGAGACGCGCCTTGGGCTTCTCGATGATCGAGATATCCCTGTCCTGCCTGATCAGGGGCCTCATGCTGACGCCAACTGTCGTATAGACCAGCTTGCCGCTTTTTTCGAGTTCTTCTTCGAAACTGATCATGCCTGATTCATTCCTTCATAAGCAACTCTCGCGGCCTCTATCTCCATGTTGCAGCCAAGCTTAAAGAGCCCGACCGAGCCTGCCAATCTATCAACAAGTGTCATTGTTTTCCGGAGCGCGAAAACATCATTCGGGCGGTATGCCTGCTGAATAAGCATCGGGTACGCTTCTGACTTCGTTACCGGCACTATTGAATTCGTATCGGCGCGCGTCAGAATGCATATCGCCTTCAAAGGCACTGCGATCTTATTCGAGAGCCTGTGCTTGCCATCGTAAGGCGTGCCGAAAGCAGTTACAACATCGCCTATGTGAAGCAAAGGTTTATCGTCATTTACCATTACTGCGCGGTCACCGAAGTATTCACGCCACAACGCTGCGTGCGTTGATTTGCCCGTGCCGGAAGCGGCCATAAACATATATGCGGCGCCGTCAACTGCAACTACAGAGCCATGGAAAAGGATCGTATCGTAAAAGGGCATCTTCTCAGATATCTTGCGGTAAACAGCGAGTTCTTCCAAATACCCGTCGGCATATCCTTTGCGCTCGGCGTGCTCCCTCTCATATTCGATATCATCATCGGAGATCACAACTTCAAAATCAGCAGGAGCAACAGTTTTGTAGTCAGCGCAATATTCGTGAACCTTCTCATAAAGAGAATTCACTTCAACGGCCTTGCCTGCAAACTCATAGCGTCCTGTGATCATGTTCCCTCATAAAAAACGGAGACTGCCCTAAGACAGTCCCGCTTGTTTTGTTTTAATTAGTATACCAATTCTCTCATTCGAGTGCGCCTATCTTTTGAAGTTCGGAGATAACGCGGTCCACGTCTCTCTCGATCGCTCCCTCAGGTGCCTCAAAACGTTCTTTCATTGCTGCTACGACCTGATCTCTTGTTGTCTCTTCCTTGAGCAGTTCGACGATCGTGCCAAGCGTCTTATTTCCTTTTACGATTCCCGAGAACTCCGCACCTGATGTAGGCACGAGATAGGATTCGTCAGAAGAATTGTGTGTAATAAA
>JAEEGK010003706.1_pt1 | contig 37871 bp, 16 predicted proteins | sample 8958771 | NCBI WGS metagenome assembly JAEEGK01 (sample SAMN16246547, study PRJNA631951) | gut metagenome | biome: gut microbiome; feature: rumen; material: SC-attached | host: Bos | place: Iran: Karaj | collected 2018-10
ATATCTTTTTTATATTTATAATATTAATTTAATATTTTATTTATTAATATTAAAAATTAAATATTATATTTTAATATGTTATTTATGTTTAAATACAAAATTTTTAAATAAAACAATTTAAAAAAAAAATAATTTTTTGATTTTTTAATGAATAAAATTTTATTTTAATTTTTAAACAAAAATTAATAAGATAAATTATAATTTATAATATTAATAAAATTATAAATATAAATTAAATATGAAACTTACTGAGGAATTCAACAAAAAATCTCAAATATTTTATCAAAACCAAAACAAAATAATAAAAAAATTATTTACACATTCAAAAGACGATTCAAAATTTTTAAAACATTTAAATTTAGATTTTAATCCTAATAATTATAAATACAAAGAATTAGTATCAACCGACATAAAAGATAAATCATATTTACTTCAGCAAGATTATATAAAAAGAAACATTCCATTTAGTCCATTATTAATTCACATTCCTGAAGAAGTATTAAAAAAAGAAGTTAGTAAAAAACAAGAAGAAGAGTTTCAATATTTTAAAAAACATGTTTATCTTGAAAATTATGATGAAGAACCTGAAGAAGAAGGTGTAATTATTAATAGAATAAATGAATTAAAAGAAAAAAATAATGGACATGCTTATGCTTTAACAAAATGGTTTGATTCGAAAGGAAATTTAAAAACTAAAGAATGCGAAGTTTTAGATTATGATCCTAAAGAAAAATTATTTAATATTAAAATTTTGTTGGAAAAAGAAATTAAAGGATTAGAAAAAAAAACAGAAATTATTGAAATATTTAAAAAAGTGACAAGATTTAATTGTTTATTAAATAACGAATCAAAATATAATTTAGATCGAAGAACAAATTTAGCAAAATTTTGGAATTACTATGCTACAAAATACATGGCTCTTTATAATTTCGTAAGTGAAGCAAAAATTTTAAATCCTTACAATTTTTTTAATAAAAATTACCTTTATCAAATATTATATTATGCGTTTTTTTATAAAGGAAAAAACAAGCATCAAAACACAGTGGTTGAAATAGAAAATATGAGCAATAGCGAAAGATTTGGAATTTGGCGAAGATACACAACACCAAGAAACATAAACGAAGATTTTTTTGAGAATAAAAATTTCCAGAAACTTTTTACAACATACAATAACAATCAAATATTTAATTTCATTCCAGAAATTACTGAAAATAACATTCGAGCTTATCAAATACATAAATTTTATAAATCTCTTCCTTTTAATTATAAATATTACGATTTATTAAATGAAATAATTCCATTGAAAAAATTTTTAACTCCTTCGGAAAGATTTTTATTGCCTGAAAAAGAAAAAGGTGAAATATCATTTAAAAGAAAGAAATCGTTTTTAGATATATATACTAAAATGCAATATAAGTTACATCAAAATGAGGATGACCTTTCTTCTCTTTTAATAAACGTAAAGACTCATCAAGAAAAATCTCGAAATAAATTAATTTTTCACCAGAGTTTTTTAACTAAGCCGATCACATTAGAAAATTTTAGGTTAAAAAACTCGAACACCGCGAAAGACATAATAAAAGACATTAATTTCATTGTGAGTCATTCGAAAATTGATTTGTCTAGTTATTTAGAATTAAGGAAAAAAGAGGCCGAAAAAGTTAATAAAGAAGCAGGAATTCCTGAACATTTGAAACATAAGTTTAAAAAATTTGAAAATTTAATTAATAGGGTGATTTCTCATGGGGCGAGGGACACTTTTCATAGAAGTATGGAGTATATAATTAATGTGTTGAATGATATAACTGAAAAAGTGAATGAAGAGCATGAAAATTTGAATTTGAAAAAATTTGCGAATCAAAATGAAAAATTAAGAGAATTTATTAATGAAATTAAAATAAAAAGAAAAGAAGAAGAAAATAAAGAAAAAGAAGAAGATGAAAATAAAAAGAAAAAAACTATTGAAGAAAATATTATTTTTTCTGAAGAAGAACAAAATAATATTAATAAATTAGAAGAAGAAATTCCTTCAGTTCCTATTGAATTAATATTTAATTTAAGAGATGATTATCCTTTAGAATTTTTATTTCAAACTGAATTTAATTTAATGCAATTTGAATTTGAATTAAAATACAATGGAAAAAATTTTTATTTAGACCCAGATTTTGAAACTTTTTGGAGCATTTTAGAAAATCACATTCGAGGAACATTAGAAGACTTTAAATTAATAAAGGCAGTAGAAATTTTTGATATAGAAAAAGAAAATGACAATGAAAAATGTTTAGAAATTTTTTGTGCGGATGATTTAAGTTATGAATTAGAAATTAGTAAATTAAAATCAACTTTAGAATTATTTTTTAGTCCTGGGGAAATTTTATTACGATATTTAAATAAAGAAATAATACCAACTTTAATAGATTTAATTAAATTTTCGAGTGGAAAAAGTATGGAAGAAGAAAATTTGAATATAAAAATATTTCGACATTACATAGATGAAAATAAAAAATTATTTGAGTTTTTTAACCGAATTTTTAAATATGATTATTTTTTTTTAGGTGGTTTATATATAAAAGTAAAAACAATGAAAGAATTTTGGATAAAACGTTTGGGCGACATTAAAGAAAAATTATTTAAATTAATAATGACAAATAATGTTTATTTATCAGACAAAATGGAAAAAGAAAAGAAAGAAATAGAAAATAAATTAGATGAAAAGCCAACTACAGTTGATGAATATAATGATGATATTAAATATTGTGCGAATTTGGGTGTTAAAATGAAAGGAATTTGGGAGAAAATTAATAATCAGCAGGAAAATGCTGAATTATTAGAAGATAATTTTAATGAGATTAAAAAAGAAGATTTTTTTCGAATGTGGAATTGCTATGGAATTCCTAAATATTTACAAATTAAAAAGGAAGAAACTGATGCGAGATTAGAAGCTGATAGAAAGGTGTTTAAAAAAGAGGTTAAACAAAAATATAGAGATTATATTATTAAAATTTCCGAATTAAGACAAGATTTTGAAACGAAGAGTATTATTAAAGAAATTGATACTTATGAAGAAAGTTTTAAAAATTTTTCAAGTTTGAAATATGATATTGAAAAAATGATTAAAGATTGTAAAATTTTAAATGATCATGAAGCAATTTTAAGAATGAAAACTTCCGATTTGACTGAAATTAGAGAAATTCGAGGAAATTTTGATCCATATTACTCTTTATGGGAAAGTGTTTCGAATTTTTTAAGTGGTCAAAAATCTTGGATGGAAGACAATTTAAAACAAATTGATAGAAAAAAATTAAAAAACACTTTCGAAAAATGTGTTAGTACAATAGATAATTTAGAAAAAACTATTTTTCGAAAAGATAAACCTGCTCCAAACACAGTGATTCATTTATTAAGAGAAAAAATCGAAGATTTTCAGCCAATTTTACCAGTTTTATATGATTTAATCAATCCCGATTTTAAAGCAAATCACATAAATGATTTAAGTAAAGCAATTGGAATTTACATTCCAGAAAATTTAGAAATAAACATGAACGAATTAATAAAAAACGGAATTTTAGAAAAAAGGGATGAAATTTCAGATAGATCAGTTTATGCAACTGGGCAGAAAAAATTAAATGCTACTTTAGATAAATTAAAAGAAAAATATAAAATGATGAAATTCGATGTTCAAAATTTCAATGAAACTGATTTAGTAATATTAAAAGATGTTGAACCTTTAAGTGAAGAAATTGATGTTATATTAACAAAAATAGTATCGATGAGTAGTAGTAAATTTGCGAAATATTTACAAAAAGATATACATTTTATATGGGGTAACATTTCTAAAGCTCAAGATATAATAGATGCTTGGTTAAAAACGCAGAAATTACTAACTCAATTGCATCAAATTTTTTCATATGGTGATTTAAAAAAGCAATTAAGTGAGGAATATCCTAAATATCAAAATATAGAAAAACAATGGCGTCAAATTATGGAACAGGTGAAAGGTAGCCCTCAATTAAGTGAGGTTGTTCAGATGACTAAAATTAAGGAAAATTTTATAAAATGGGCGAGTGTTTTAGAAGATGTTAATCAAAGTTTGAATGAGTATTTAAATATGAAAAGAGACGTTTTTCCCAGATTTTATTTCGTTTCGAATGAAGAACTTACTTTAATGCTTGCGCAAAGTGGGGACCCTGAAATTATTGCTTTAAAGTATATTCAACAAGTTTTTGATGGTATGAAAAAATTGGATTTTGTTTCGAAAGATGTTGAAGTTAGCTATACGAATTATGAAACTGGTGTTGAAGAGAAAAAAACGTATAATTTGAAAAAAATTACACATTTTATTTCTGAAAAAGGTGAAAAAGTGAAATTTTTGAAAGAAATTGACCCGAATGAAGAAATTAAAAATAAAGAAGAAGTTTATTATAGAACTGTTTTGTTAGAAAAATGGTTGAGTGATGTTGAATTTTCTATGAAAATTACATTAAAAAATTTGTTTAAAGAATGTTATTTTGATTTAATTAAACCGAAAGATAATAAAAGTTCGTTAAGAATTGATTGGGCTTCGAGACATATTGAACAAGCTATTTTATGTATTAGTCAATTAGATTGGACTGAAAGAGTGAATAATGCGATTTTGAATATGAAAAGTAATAAAAATTCTTTAAAAGAATTGTATCAACATGATAATAATCAATTGTTAGGTTTGATTCAAGGAATTAGAAATTCTGAGAATTTTAATGCGGTTTTTAAAAAGACTTTAGTTAGTTTGATAATTCAAGACGTTCATGCAAATGACGTGATTGATTATCTTATAAAAAATGATGTTAATACAATCACAGCTTTTGAATGGATAAGTCAATTGCGATATTTTTTTGTAAACAACAAAGGAAAACAAATTTCTGATTTAAAAGAAATCGAAACAGTTCATGTTCGAATGTTAAATACAGAAAGAGCATATGATTTTGAATACTTAGGAAATCAAAAACGTTTAGTTATTACTCCATTAACCGATCGATGTTACAGAACAATGATGGAAGCTCTTAGTAATAATTTAGGGGGTGCCCCGGAAGGTCCAGCAGGAACAGGTAAGACAGAGACTATAAAAGATTTGAGTAAAAATTTAGGTAAAAAATGTTTTACTTACAACTGCAGTGAAGATAGTGATTATACTCTAATGACTAAATTTTTTAAGGGTATTGCTATGTCCGGAAGTTGGGTATGTTTTGACGAATTTAATAGAATAACTTTAGATGTTCTTAGTGTCATTGCCCATCAAATTAGTATTTTATTAAATTGTTTGAAAGGCAGAACAACATTATGTAATTTCGATGGAAGAAATTTTAATTTTAATTTTAATATGGGTATTTTTATCACTATGAATCCTAATTACGCAGGAAGAAGTGAATTGCCTGATAATTTAAAAGGTTTGTTTCGTCCTTTGGCAATGATGATTCCTAATTACGAAATGATAACAGAAATTATGTTGTATTCATTTGGGTTTAAAACTGCGCGAGATTTAAGTAAAAAAATTGTTAGTAGTTTACGTTTAGCTTCTGAACAGTTGTCTAGTCAGTTTCATTATGATTATGGAATGAGAGCTTTGAATGGGATTATTAATTATATTGGTGTTATTACTACTGAAAATAAAATTGAAAATGAGGAACAAGAAGAATATTTAGTTCAAAAAGCGATTAGAGATAGTAATATGCCTAAGTTTATTGCGGATGATTATAAAATTTATGAAGGGATTTTAAGTGATTTGTTTCCGAAAGAAAAGTTCGAAAATAAAAACGATGAAAAATTGCTTGAATGTATTAAAAATGAAGCGAGTAATTTAAATTTAATCCCAAACAATTTTTTAATATCGAAAGTAATCGACTTCATAAACATAATGTCCGTTCGTCACGCAGTAATGATTGTAGGCGCTCCAATGTCGAACAAAAGTTCAATATTAAAAGTATATTTATCATCTCTTCCAGTTTACTACAAATCTCAAAATCTTCAAAAATCAGTAAAATGTAAATTCATAAATCCCAAAAGCATCACCGGTCCTCAATTATTTGGATTCGTGAATAAAAAAACGATGGAATTTAATGAAGGAATTTGTAGTAAAACATTAAGAAATTATTTCGATGACACTAGCGAAGACACTAAATTATTAACATTTGATGGGCCGGTTGATACATTATGGATAGAGAATATGAATAGTGTTTTAGATGATACTAAAAAATTATGTTTAGAAAATTCGGATCAAATTCGATTGGATGAAAAAACGTTCATTATATTTGAAATAGATGATTTGAGTCAGGCGAGTTTAGCTACAATTTCTCGATGTGGGATGGTTTATACAGACAGAGTGAATATTAAATATGAGGATTTTTTTGAGAGTTGGATTGAAACTTTGCCTGAGTCTTATAAACAAAATGATTTTGTTGAGTTGATTAAGGAATTGTTTTATAAATATTATGTGAGAATTATTAATGAATGTGTGTTTGATGAGTATAATAATTTGAAGATTAAAATTGGAATTCCGATATTTAAAAATTGGTTTATGAAAATGTTCATTTGCGTTTTGGAATGTGTTTTGTTTGATAAAGTTAGTAAAGAGGAAACAATTGAAAATGAGTTGGAAAAAAAAAGGATGAAAGAAAATAATGAAAATGAGGGAATTGGAAATGAAAAAGAAAAAAATGTGAGTTTGTTTGTGCATAAAAATTTGAATGGAAGAGAAAGAGAAAAATTATTTAAAAAGTTTATTTATTCTTTGATTATTAATTTTATTTGGATTTTGGAGAATCCAAAAGAAAGTCAAATTATTATTGAGAAAATTACGATTATTAATAAAGAAAATATGAAAAATCAAAATTTTCCTTTTTCTGAAGAATTGATGGAATTTACGAAAGATTATGAACAAAAAATTTATCAATTTCATCATTATATTTATGATTTTAATGAAAATCAATTTATGAATATAAATGATATATTAAAAAACACACATGATGAAACATTTAAATTTTTGCAAAATGAAATTTCTAAAGGAAATAATATTATGATTCCCAATCAACAAAGTTTCAAATCTTTGTCATTAATTAAAATTTCCCAACCGAATAAATTTCCTTTGCTTTTGTATGGAAACACAGCCACAGGAAAATCATTAATGATTAATAATTACATCGAAAACGAACTTGATAAAAAATGGTTAAATTACACATTTATTTTCAACAGCAAAACAACCGCAAATAACATATGTGATTTACTCGAAGAAAAAATATCATTTAAATTAAAAAAAGGAATTATGGCTCCTCAAAACAACAAAAACGCATATATTTTAATCGAAGATTTAAACATGCCTTCGAAAGAAAAATACGGTGCTCAACCTCCAATAGAAATTCTTCGTCAATTTTTTGATTATGGTGGATGGTATGACCGAAAAGAACAAGATTTCATTGAATATAAAAACATATTAATCAATTCTTGTATGACATTAGGTAGACCTATTGTTTCATTACGTTTATTATGGCATTTCATTCCTTTATTTTACCCAGAAATTGAAGAAAATAATTTAAAAGAAATTTTCAAAGAATATTTCGAAGTTTATTTCTTTAATTATCCCAACCCAATTCGAAAACTAAGAGACACTATTGTAGAAGGTACAATAAGTTCGTATAAAAATATTAAAAATACTTTTCGACCTCTTCCTATCACCCCACATTACAATTTTAACTTACGAGATTTAATTAAAGTTTTTAAGGGGCTATTTTCTATCACTTTGGAATCTTTACGATTTAAAGAAGATACGACAGATTATATGATGACTGCGTTAATGCATGAAACATGCAGAGTTTATAATGATCGTTTATGTAGTGAAGAACATAGAATGAAATTCAAAGATGAAATTTTATATAAACTACAAGATTATGCTTATCATGGAATTGATAAAAAAGACTCGGAAATGCAATATAACAATCTTTTTTTTAGTGAAATCAACGAAGATAAATTTTATGAAAGAGTGGAAGATATTGAACAATTAAGAAATTATATATATTCTAGAATAGATAGCTACAATTTAAACAAAAAAACAAAAGATAGAATTGATATAATTTTATTTGATTATTCTATGAAACATTTATTAAGAATTGATAGAATTTTATCGAGAGATGGCGAACATAGTGTTTTGATAGGTCTTACTGGAAGTGGTAGACAAAGTTTAGTGAATATATGTAGTTTTATTAAGAGTTTTAAGATATTTAAAACTCGCGGAAAAGACGAAGTTGAAGATTATGGACACAAAGATTGGCTCAAAGACATTCAAGAACTTTATTTGCAGGCGGGATTGAGATTAGAACAAACAGTGTTTTTATTAAATGATAATAACATTAATGATGAGCAAATGTTCGTTGATTTGAATTGTATTATTTCTTCGGGGGTTGTTTATAATTTATTTACGAATGACGAAAAAATGGAAACTATTGCGAATTTAAAGCAGGTGAAAGAGTATGAAGAATATAGTAATTTAGATGATCAAATAATATGGGATCATTTTATATTAAAAACTTTACAACGTTGTAGAGTGTTTTTATGTATGAATCCTTTGGGGAAAAATTTTACTAAAGTTCTTAGAAATTTTCCTGCTTTGACTTTCACTTCGATGGATTGGTATGAGCAATGGCCGGAAGATGCTTTGTATTATTTAGCGAAGAAGGAATTGATGAAAGAGAAGAATTTGAAAAAAGATGTTGAAAATTTGGCATATATTTTTAGTAAAACTTTTGTGAGTATTAATAAAGAAAATGAAAATTATTTTAATCAAACGCGTAAAAAAGTTATTATTTTACCGAAATCATTTTTGGATTTTCTTGTGTTTTATAAGGAATTGAATGTAAAATATAGTGAAAAAATAATAAATGATATTAAAAAATATAAAGATGGTGTGAAAAGAATTGATGAAGCGGGTGAACAAATAAAAATTATGGGTGATTTATTAGAGAAAAAAAAGCCTTTGTTAATTGAGCAGGGAAAAGTGATTGAAAAAACATTGAAAGACATTAAAGCGCAAAGTGAAGATGCTGAAATTGCAAAGGCGCAAACAGCGGAAAATGAGAAAATCGCTATTGAAAAACAAATTGAAAGTGATAAGCAAAAAGCAGATGCGGAAATTTCAAAAGAAGAAGCGGAAAAAATAAAGAACGAAATTAATATAAAAATTAAACAAATTGATAAAAAACAATTTTCTGCTTTGAGATCATATTCGAAGCCTCCGAAAGAAATTAATAAAATGATGGGTGCAATAACAGTAATTTTAAACAATTTCGAGAAAAAACAATTAGAATCTGTGCCTGATAATTGGGCATATTTTAAGAAGATTTTAAATGATGTGAAATTGTTAAAAACTTTGTTAGATTTGCCTAGAAAATTAGAAAAAAATTTATTTTCACCTAAAATTTTAACTTTATTGCAACCTTTTATTGAAGACCCTGATTTAGAACCTTCTTATATGGAAAAAAAAATTTCTAGTGCTTGTGGATGTTTTTGTCATTTTATTATGGGAATGTATAAATTAAATGAATTATTGAGAGATAAATTAATTCCTGCTACGAATAGATTGAATTTGGCTTTGGAAGAGAGTAAAAAAGCATCGGAAAATTTACATAAAATTCAAACGAAATTTAATGAAATTCAAAATAAATTAGATGAATTAACGAATAATTATAATAAAATTAATTCGGAACAGGAAATTTTACAAGCGGAAATTGCTGAAAGTCAGAAAAAATTAACGAGAGCACAGAAATTAACATCGAAATTAGGAGGTGAAAAAAAAAGATGGAGCGAATGTGCGATTGAATTGGAAGAAAAAAAACAATTTGTTTTTGGGGATATTATTTTATCTGCGATTTATATTAGTTTTTTAGGACCATTTTTAGTTCCGTTTAGAAATCAATTTTTGACGAAAATTATATTTAAATTTTTGGAGGAAAAAAATATTAAATTTTCTGGTGTGCCGGAAATTAATAAAATTATTGGTGATCCGTATTTAATTAGCAATTGGGTGATTAATGGTCTTCCACCAGACAACGGTAGCGTCGACAACGGAATGATCCTAAACGAAACAAAAAAACCCTGTTTAATAATCGACCCTCAAAAACAAGCAATAAAATTTTTTAACAAACTTTACAAAAACGATTTCGTAATATACAAAAAAATCGAAATAAACACACGTAAAATAAAATTAGACCAACACAGAGAAACTCTATTAGAAAACGCAATAAAAACCGGAAAATGTTTAATTTTCGATTACATTTCATACGACATTCAATCCGACGCAGAATTGCTATTAAACAGCGAAATAATTCATCGCAGCGATGGTGAATATTTAAAATTAACCGAAAGTAATGAAATTCCATACAACAGCAATTTTAAATATTATTTAGTTTCATATTTAACAAACCCAGTTTTTAATCCTGAATTGTACGGAAGAATTTCAATAATAAATTTCACTGTGAACACTGAAGGTTTAAATGAACAATTGTTGTCTGTCATTGTAAAAGAAGAAAGTCCTGCTGATGAAAGTGAGAAAAATAATATTCTTCAAAAGAAATTTCAATTGAATGAAACTGTTCATAAAACTGAAGAAGATATTCTTCAAAAATTAAGTGTGAGTTCTGAGGAATTATTAGAATCTGATGGGTTGATTTTTTCTTTGGAAGAAAGTAAAAAATTGTCTGATGAAGCTAATCAACAAATTCGAAATGCGAAAATTACTGAAGAAAGAATTGATAATAATCGTTTATTATATTTGCCATTAGCGAAATTGAGTACGATGATTTTTTTTGCGATAAATGAACTTAATAATTTAGAAGAAATTTATCAATTTTCGATTAGTTGGTACATTAAAGATATTTTAATTAATTCTATTAAGCAAAATGATTATGATAAAAACGCTGTTACTATAAAAACGAAGGAATTTATTTTAGATAGATTAAAAATTTTGACTGAAAGTTTGTTAAAAACGAGTTTTATTGCGGTTTGTAGAAGTTTGTTGAATAAAGATAAATTAGTTTTTAGTATGATTTTGTTGTTGAGGAAATTAATTTCTGATGGGGAAATTACAAAAGAAGAAAGTGAATTTTTTTTGGGAAACGAAGATTTTATTGTGATGAAAGAAGAAAATGAAAAATTAAAAGAAAAAAAACAACCTTTATTCGAACAAAATGTTTGGGAAAAATTATGTTTATGTAATAATTTAGAAAACATGCAAAACATATGTGAAGAAATTATAAATAACATTGAAGATTGGAGAAATTTCATAAATAATGTAATAAACAACAACGAAATTGAATATGAACAACATTTTAATTTCCCAATAAAAGAAAAAGAAGAAAACGAAGAAAAATCCCAAAAATTAACATTATTTCATAAATTAATAATTCTTAAAATAATCAATCCCGAATATTTATTACCATATTCTCGAATAGTAATAAGTAAATATTTAGGTCCAGAACTTTCAAACATTCCTTTATTCACAATAGAAGATTTATATGAAATATCTTCATTTAATACACCTCTTATGTTAATCGTCGCAGCAGGACTCGACCCAACAAACGACGTTAAAAAACTTGCGGAAGACAACAACAAAGAATTAGTAAGCGTTTCATTAGGACAGGGTCAAAGTGAAAAAGCTTTAGCGAGTATAGAAGAATGTCAAAAAAAGGGTCAATGGGTGTTTTTACAGAATTTACATTTAGTAACCACTTTTATGAAGAATTTAGAGGGTGTTATAAGTAGTCTTCAAAATAATGATAGAGAAATGAACATTGGATTTAGATTATGGTTAAGTTCATTACCAGCTGATAATATTTTATCTAGTATTTTAGTAAATAGTCTAAAAATCACTGTTGAATCTCCGACCGGAATGAAAAGCAATTTATTAAAGTTACTAAAGCAGCAAGAAAAGGGGTGGCAATATGAGCATGAACAAGCGACTCGATTTGGCAGAGAATTTGAATATACGAAATTGTTCATTGGTTTGATACATTTTCATAGTATTTTATTGGAAAGGAAAAATTATGGTCCGATTGGATGGAACATTAAATACAATTTCAATGAGAGTGACTTTCAGATAAGTAAATTGATATTAAAAAGTAATTTAGAAAGGTATTCAAACGCGGGTGAGTCGATTCCGTTCAAAGCGATTATTTATTTAACTGCGGATTGCATTTATGGTGGAAGAGTGACTGATGATTGGGATAGAAGAACTTTGTATGCGATTTTGAATGATTTGTATAGTCAGAGAATATTGAATGAAAATGAGTTTAGAATTAATGGCACTGATTTTGTTGTTGATTATCATGAAAGTTATGAACCTTATTTTAATAGATTTAATAATCTTAGTGAAAATGAGTCTCCTGAAGTTTTGGGATTGCATCAAAATACGTTATTAAGGAAACAAAAAGACGAGGGGAAATTTCTTTTAATGTCGCTCAATGCGTTACAAAAGGGAAATGAAAGTGGGAATATTCAAATTAAATTGAAGATTTTGGAGAATGTTCAGAATTTGATTAGGGAAAAAATCATACCTGAATTTAATATAGATGAAATTAAGAAGAAATTTCCTTTGATTTACGAAGATTGTTTTAATAGTATTTTAATTCAGGAAGTTATGAGATATAATAATTTATTGAAGATTATTTATTCGAGTTTGAATGATTGTGTTAGTGCGTTTAAAGGTTTGTTGCCTTTGACGGACGAAATAGAAGAAATTGTGAATGAAATTGTTCAAGATAAAACGCCTGAAATTTGGATAAAAAGTTCTTATCCTTCGAAAAAACCAATCAAAAGTTGGATATTAGATTTGCATAAGAGAATTGAATTTTTTGAGGGTTGGATTGAAAATGGAACGCCATTGAAATTTTGGTTTAGTGCGTTTTTTTTTACTCAGAGTTTTTTGACTGGAATTAAACAAAATTATGCACGAAAAAATAAAGAAAGTATTGATAGATTGGAATTTGATTTTGGTTTTGTTGATGAGGAGAATTTTAATATGGAAAAAGTTGAAAAAAGAGAAGAATATTTTATTTATGGTGTTTATATTGAAGGAGCGGAATGGAATAAAGAAACGCATACGATTGATGAATTGAAAGGAAAAAATGTTGATAAAGAAATGCCGCCGATTTTATTGAGAGTGAGAGTGTTTGATAAAGAGAATAATAATAAAGAAAATGGGAAATTTTTGTATGAAGCTCCTGTTTATAAATGTAGTAGTAGACAAGGAAGTTTGAGTACGACTGGACATTCGACGAATTACATTTTTACTGTGAATTTACCTAGTTTAATTGAACCTAATCATTGGATTAAAAGAGGAGTTGCGTTGTTGAATCAATTGGATGATTGATATAAATTAAATTAATAATATAATTTTTTTAATTAAATTTAAATAAATTATTAAATTAATATTTTTATTATTATTATTTTTTTATTATGCTTCTGTTAATTTTGTGCATGTTTCTTCTATTAAATTAAAAATATTTTCTTCGAAATCGTTTTGGAAATTTTTTTCGTTTTGAAATTGTTCGTTTATTTTATTTTCGATTTCTTTTAAATTATTATTTAAATTTTCTGTTTGATTTTCTTTATTTTTTTCTTCTTCTTTAATAATATTTTTAATATTATTAATTTCATTTTCAGATTCTAATGAAATTTCAGAAATTAATTTTTTTGTTTCTTCTTTTTCTTTATTAATTTTTTCATTTAATTTTTTAATAATATTTTCATTATTAATTTTAATTAAATCGATTTCTTTATTAAAATTATTATTTTCGTTTGTTTTATTTTCATTGATTAAATTTATTGAATTTTCAATTTCGTTAAAAATATTTGAAATAAAATCAGACAAATTTTTTTTTTGAAAATTGAGCATTTTATTAATATTTTCATTAAAAAATTTTTCATTTTGAGTTTTATTATTATTATGAAATGAATTTGAATTATTTTCGTATTTATTTGTAAGTTTTGTAAAATTTTCTTTTAAATTAGCGAAATTTTTTTCTAATTTTTTAATTCGAATTGAATTTTTATTTTCAATATTTTCAATTTTTTCAATGAATTTTTTAATTAAAATTTGGTTGTTTTTTTTTTCTTCAGTTAATAAAGAAATTTTATTAGAAAGTTTTTTAAATTTTGAATTATAATCAACAGAATTTTTAAACATATTTAAAAAAAAATTATAAAATTTAATTAAATTTAGTTAAAAAATTAATTAAATTATTTTATTTCGAAGTTCTTTTAAAATTTGAATTTTTTTCATTCGTTCATTATCGTCTGTTTTTAAATTTTCAATGTTTTTTTTATATTCGCCTATGAATTGCATGAAATTAAGAAATTTATTTTGAAATTCATTATTTGCGGATTTTATAATATTATTTGAATTCACATCGAAATTTTTTAGATCATTAATCATTTTTTTTGAAATTTCTGATAAAAAATTTAAAATTTGATTATTTTCAACAACATTTTTTAAATCGACATTATTAAATTTTTTTTCCATTTGATTTTTAACTAAAAAAAAAAAAAAATTTAATTAAATAAGTAAAAAAATAAATAATAAAATAGAATAAAAAATATAAATAAACGTTAAATATAAAAATATTTTAAAGAAAAATTTATTATTTTTTCCGATGCATTTTCCAATCCATTCGCAATGATGATCAAATTGTTCGCAGCAAATGTTACAAAATTCACAATGAAAAACATTATTATTTTTATTTATTAATAAATTACAAATTTTACAAATTTGAAATTTTTCGAAATTAAAATTTTGATTTAAATTTTCATTTTTACATAAATTTTTTATTAATTCTTCATTTAAAAACCATTTTTTTTCTGGAATTCCTTCATTAATAAAAATTGTGATTAAATGGAAAATAAATTGAAAATAAAATAAAAAATATTCGATAATTAAAAAAAAATTATGAATATGAAAATTAATAAAAAAAATATTTATAATATTAATTAAATTTATTCCAAAAATTATTAAAAAATTGTAATAAAAAGTTGGTCCAATTGTTATTAAAGGTTTTTCATTAAAATAAAAAAAACAAAATAATTTTCCGCATTTTATGGGATTTATATTAAAAATATCATTACCAAAAATTTTTTTTTCATTTGAATTCGAAAAATTAATTTCTTTTGTTAAATTCGTTTTTAATTTAATATCAGTTTTAATATTATTATTATTAAATTTATTCAATTCTAAATTAGAATTTTCTTTTTTTTCATTTTCTTCAAGCATAAAAAATAATTTAAAATTAATAAAATTAAAATTAAAAATAAACGATTAAAATAAAAATAAAAAATATGAAAATTTTTTTAATTTTTTCTTTATTTTCAACATTTTTTTTCCTCAAATTAAAATCAAACTATTATTATCACACATCTTTTCTTCAATCATCAAAAAACGATCCTTACGATATTAACGACGCTCCAATCACATATTACGCAAACGGTCCATGTTCAACTAAAAACTGCGACAAATGCATTTCATCTATTGTTTGTCAATGTCCGAATGGCTATGCGCAAGACCCAAAAAAAACAGTCAATGAAGAAGAAAAATCTTGTAGTTACAAAATGAAAAAACAATGGGTGTTTTTTATATTAGAACTTATTTTTCCTTTTGGTTTTGGTCATTTTTATGCAAAAAGAATTTTTTATGGTGTTTGTAAAATGATTTCTTTGATTGTTGTTGTTTGTGTTGATGTTTTTTTGAAGAAGAAAATTAGTAATTTTAAATTAAAACAGAATTTTAATGTTGGAATGTATGTTTTGTATTTTGGTTATTTAGTTTGGCACATTACTGACATTGTTTTAATTGGAATTAATTATTGGAAAGATGGAAAAGGAATTGCATTAACAACATTAAAAAAAGATTAAATAAAAATAATATAATTAAATTTTATTTTAAAAATTATTTTATTTTTTTAATATGAAAATTTCTTTGCCGAATTTAATTGTGCAAAAAGATGTTAAAAAAAATTGCGATGCGAGTGTTTATTTAGAATGTGAGAATATTAAAATTTTGTGTTATTTAAATGGACCTTTTTTTTCTGTTAATAATCAAATTAATAATAATTTTAATGTGAATTTGGATGTGAAAATTAAAATTCCTTCTTATGTTGAAAATTCTTTGGTGAAAAACACAAATGATTATGAAATTAATATTGAAAATATATTAAAAAAACATATTTTAATTGAAAAATATCCCAGAACAAAAATGGAAATTTTTTTTGAAATTTTTGAATTTAATATTAATTATTTACCTTTTTGTTTAATGGCTGCTTCTTTGTGCTTGAATTACGCTGGAGTTGAACAAAAAGGATTATTAACATGTTGTAATTTATTAATGAAAAATGATAAAATTGAAGTTAATCCAATTTTAAATGAAATTAATAATGAAAATTTAGAAAAAAATAATGAAAATTTAGAAAAAAAAGATGAAAAAAATGATGAAAATAATAAAATCGAATGTGCTAATTTTTTATTAGGTTACAACATCGCTTTAAATGAAAATATTTTATACATTCAAGAAGGTGAATGTTCAGAAGAGAATTTAAAACGTACTTTAGCTACATCGATAAAAATATGTGAATGTTATCACAATTTTTTAATAACGAAAATATAATATTTATAAATTAATATTAATTATCAGCTCCATGCATTTTAATATATTCTTCACTTCCGATTCCTTCATGTATTAAAAAATCATAAACTTCTTGTCTATGATCTCCGTTTAATTCAATGAAATTTTCTTTGATTTTTGGGTCATATTTTACGCTTCCGACGCAGTGAAAAATTTTTTTCCATGCTCGTAAAACTAAATCTAAATCGATATCATCTGGAATTCCATTGACTATTGTTAGTTTTTTTCTTGCTGTTCTTTGAGATGTTGAAATGTCTATTAATAAATAATAATTTTACGTATGATTTTTGCGTTGATTATTTTATCGTCGTTGAATTCTGTTCCTTTTTTGAAATTTCCGAATGGATCTTCGTTCATTAAAATAAATATTTAATTAATTTTTTAATTAATATTTTAATAATTATTTAATATTTTATTGTTTGTTTAAAAGTTTTAAATTGTCTTTGTGCAATTGACTGTTTAATTCGTGTTTTTTGAGTTTTTCTTCGGATGGAAATTTTCGTTGACAAATTTCGCAAATGAAAATTTTTTCGGGTTTGATTTCTATAAAATTAATAATAAATTTTACCTTTTGTCATATTTTCAATAGAAATTACATTATCAAATTTATTTTCGATTTTGTTGTTGTAATTTATTTTATTATTGAATAAAATTTTATTATTATTATTATTATTATTATTATTATTATTTTTATCAATTGAATTTAATTTTTTTTGTTTTTTCATCCATTTTTTCATGTCATTTGAAACTTTTTCTTTTTCAGTAATTTCTCGTTTAAAAAAATCAGTTTCGATTTTTTTTTCTTTAATTTTGTTATTTTCAGCGTTTTTTTTATAATTTAAAATTTCTTTTTTTCTTTCATTTTCTTCTTCTTTTTGTTTTAATACTAAATCTTGTAAATATTGAATATTATTTAATTTTTCTTTTTGTTCGTTTGTTAAATTCACAGTGTTAATTTCAATGATTCCAATTTCCTATAAAAAAAAATAAATAAAATTATTAAAACCTTATTATTTAAATTTGTGTCTATCAAATCTTTTTTTATTTTTGAATAATTTCCCATTAAATTACAACCTCGAATGAAAACTGTGTTTTTTTTTAAATTTTCAAGTGCTTTGTTACTATCTTCTAATGAAAAATATTCTATAAACGCATATTCTTTAAATTCTTCCTTTTGGTTTGAACGATCTTTCACCATTCTTATGTCTTTTATATCACCGAAAACTTTGAATGTTTCCATGAGCTAAAAGTTAAATAAATATTTTTACTTCAGCTTCGTTTGAGGTTTTTATCACTTCACCTTTCACGATAATGCTTGTGCTTGGTGGTATTGCTCCATTTTCTCCAACAACAGTAGTTTTTTGTTTAATAACCGGTGCGATTCTGCAATTGATAGTTTTTGGTTTTTTGCATTTGAAACACAAAGTTCTTCTAGAAAAGTTTTTGCAATCGCAATATTCACAATACCAATCTTCATGAACAGTCGTTTCCATTGAAGTTTGAAAATTATTTGCTTTATTAATATGAGTCACATAAGTTACAGAATCATGTGGATTTCCACTGAAATTATTATTAGTTAAATTTGGTGTGAAATTTAAATAATAATAATTTCCATTAATTAAAATTTTCCCTTTCAAACATTCATAAACTAACGTGCAAACTGGAATTGAAGGAAAAATTACATATGCAATTCCTAATGATTCTATTAATCGAATGTCTTCAGGAACTGATGTTTGAAGTTCGATGCATTTTTCGCGGAAAATGTCGTCTAAAATTTCTTTGTTTATGTCAGCGCCTAAATTTGATATTAAAAGAGTGTTTGAAGGTTCTTTTAAAGAGTTGTTTAGATTTTCTGAAGGATAATAATTTGATATTTGAGGAAAAGTTAGGAAATTTGGTTGAGTTAAATATGATTGGAAATTTTGAGGGAATGGATATGTTAAAGGATATTGAAAGTTTTGAAGAGGATTGTTATAAAAGTTGTTTAAATTGTTGTTGATTGTATTATTATTATTATTAATTATATTATTATCAATTAAATTATTATTATTATCAATTAAATTATTATTAATATTATTGTTGTTGATTATGTTATTATTTAAATTATTATTATTATTATTTAAATTATTATTATTATTATTTGAATTATTATTATTGTTTATTTCTGTGTTTATGTTATTAATTTTGATGTTTTTATTATCATTTTCTTTGTTATAAAAATAATTATTTTCAATTTCATTTTTAATAGTAGAATTTGATTTTGAATTTGATTTTGATTTCGAATATGAACTAAATGATTTAAATGATCGTGAATTAGAACTTCTTGATCGAGAATGATAATGTTTATTATAATATTTTTTATTATTATTATCTTTAGAATTATAAGAATAATCATAAGAATTTTTTCGATTTTTATCGAAAAATTTTTCTCTTTTTTCAATATAAAAATTTCTTTCATCGTATTTTTTATCTTTATAATAATAATTTTTATAATAATGTTTATTATTAAATCGAATATTTTTTTTATAATCATCATCATCGTATTTTTCATATTTATTATTGTAATAATAATTTTTATAATCTTTTGACATTATTAATTAAATTATAATTAAAATAAAAAATGTTTATTTTTTTTTTTTTTTTATCTAAAATTTTTTGTTTAAATCGAATTAAAAATTGTAATTTTTCAAACACATGTTTAATTAAAAATAGTGAATTAAATGTTCAAATTTTTTTTAATAAATATCCAAATTTTGTTGGAAATGGTGAATTAATTAGCAATTCAAATTCGTCTTTTTTTTATGATTCGCCTGTGAAAATTTCGAAAGATAAAAAATCTGTTTATTTTAAATTTTTTCCTTTGATTGTTGGAAAATATCATTTGAAATTTAATAAAAATTTACAATGTCCTGAATTTATTACTGTAAAAAACGCGTTTAGAATTAAATTAATGACGCATAGTTTGTTTATTTTGGAATCTGAAAAGAAAAATGAAATTAATTTTGAAATAAATTTAATTTTCAATGATTCAATTTCATTTTCGAAAAATTTATATTTCGAAGAAGATGTAAATCAAATAGAAATTGTAGAAAATGTTGATAAAGTGAAAATTGAAGAAAATCGTTTTGAAGAAATTACAAATTTTTGTAACAAAACGAGCGAAAATGAAATAAAATGTAAAATAAAAAGATTTTTAAAAAACAAAGAAAAAATAGAAAATTTTGGTGTTTATTTTCATGATCGTTGTGGAATTAGAAACACATTCGGATTTATTTCAGTTCTTAAAACAAAGAATAAAAATAATAATTTAAAAAGTTCGTTTTTAGAATATTTAAAAGCTCATAAAATGAAAAATTATCAAAAAAATGAAGAAATTGTTTTTTTTTTTGTGATTTCGAAAGAAAAAAAATCTCATTTAAATTATATTGAAAATGTTGTTAGTGAATTTTCAAATAAATTTAAATTAAATTTTGTTTATTTAAATTGGAAAAATTTTAGTTTCATTGTTGATCATTTTAATTTAAAAGATGATGGAAACATTCAATTATTAATTTTTGATTTTGGAAATGAAAATACTTTTATTACTAAATTAAATGAAAATGAAAATGGAAACGATTTAGAAAAAATTATTAATGATTTAATTAATAAAAATTTAATTTGGACGAGTCAAAATTTATCAGAAAAAATATTAAATATTTTTCATTTAAATTTAACAAAATCTCAACAAGAAAAAATTTATTTTAATTTCGGAATTTTTGGCTTTGTTTTTTTAATAATTTTACGATGTTATTTAGTAAATAAAAATCGTTTAAAAGAACCTAATTTTAAATATCAAAATAAAAAAATAAATTAAATAAATTTTAATATAAAATATTAATAATTAATATTAAATTATGGATCAAATTCCTCAATTTTCAAAAGCAAAACAACAACAACGAATAGAAAAAAGTGGCCATTTCAACAGCAGAGTAAAATTATATTGGAAATCTGATTTAAATAAAGATGTTATTATTCAAAATTTCACCGATCGTTTTTGGGAAGAAGATGAAAATGACACATGGAATTTTTATTGGGCAAATGTAGTCACAGTTCGTCAAATTTTTTCAGGCAAAAGTTACGTAAAATTAAATGACAATCAAATAATTAATCATTTTCCTAATTTTTATGAATTAACTAGAAAAGATTTAATGGCAAAAAACATAAAAAAATATAAAAAAACTTTAATTAAAGAAGGAAAAACTATCGAACATCTCAATTTTCTTCCAATCACTTACATTTTACCTCAAGACATGCCTGTTTTTATAGAAGAATTCAAACGCACGCCGAATTCGTTGTGGATTTTAAAGCCGAGTAATAAATGTCAAGGACAAGGAATTACATTAGTGAATAAAACATCGAAATTGAAGAAAATTAATTTTAATCAAAAAACTATTAATGAAAATAATACTTCTTATACTATAAATGAAACGTATGTTATTAGTAAATATATTGATAATCCTTTTTTAATTGGAGGCAAAAAATTTGATATGAGAATTTATTGTTTAGTTACATCTTTTCATCCATTAAAAGCGTATTTATTTCAACAGGGATTTTGTCGTTTTTGTAATGAAAAATTCTCTGTGGATGTGAGTGATATAAATAATATTTATATTCATTTAACGAATGTTGCCATTCAGAAAAAATATGAAAAATATTCATCTAGTCACGGCGGAAAATTTTCTTTATTTAATTTAAATTTATATTTAGAAAATTTATATGGCTATGAAAAGGCGAAAAAATGTCAAGAAGACATTAAAAGTGTCATTATAGGAAGTTTACAATCAGTGCAAAGTGTGATGTTTAATGATAAACATTGTTTTGAATGTTATGGTTATGATATTTTAATTGATGCTAATTTGAAACCGTGGTTGATTGAAATTAATAGTAGTCCTTCTTTGAGTACGACTACGAAAGGTGATTTTATTCTTAAGAAGAAGTTGATTAATGATGTGATTGATATTGTTGTTACTGATAGATGGATTGATGAAAAAGGAAAACCTGGAGTGAATACTTTTAATAAAGAAAATCAAGGATGGTTTGATGTTTTGATTGATGAGAGTAGGATGAATGTTGAGAGTAATAGTGCTAAAGATGTGAGTAAGAATTTTGATAAGAAAAAAAGTGAAAAAAATTTGAAATATGTTTTGAAGAAAAAATGATTTTTTTTTTTATAAATAGATTTTTATATTAAAATTTGTTTATTTTTAATTAAAAATTTAATAAAAAATTAAATTTTTTTGAATTTTATTTTTTTTTTTGTGTTGAATGGACTTTTTATTGTTTTTTTTTTTAAATTTTGATAGAAATTTTGAACGGCCAAATAATTTTGACTTTTGTTTATTGATTGTGTGAAATTTTCATCGAAAGAAAAAGAATTTTCAATATTGAAATTTTTATTTTTTTTTTCGTAATTAAAATCATTAGAAAAAACTTTTCTATGAATAAAAAAATTTTTTTTATTTTTATTTTTAATAATTTTTGGTAAAATTAAATTATTTTTAATTGGTTGAAAAAATAAATTTTTATAATCGAAATTAATTTCTTTTTTTAATTTTTTTAAAGAAAAATTTTCTGTTTTTAAATGATTTTTTTTATTTGAATTTGAAATTGAAAAATCATCATTAAAACTATTATTAATTTCTTTGTTTTTATTAGAATTTTGAACGTAAGTTAAAAAAATTTCATTTGAATTTGAATTTTTAATTGTTGATTTTAAATTTTGAATTTGAAAATTATTTTTATTTAAATTTATGCTTTTATTATTATTTACAGTTTTCATATTATTTTTTACTTTATTTATATTAAAATTATTATAAAATTCTTCTGAATTTTTATTTGATTCAAAACTAAATTCAACATCAAATTTTTTTATTGTTGCGTTTTTTAATGTTATTAATCTTACAATTAAATTTATAATTTGATTTTTTGCTTCGATTTTAATGTTTTTTTTAATGATTTCTAAATCTTCGATTTTATTTTCATTATTTTCTAAAATTTGATCAATGTTTAATTTATAAAATTTCGCTTTGTCACTTAAAATTTTAACATTAAAAAATGTGTTTCTATTATTATAAACATATTCAATTAAACCAAAAGAATAAATTTTATTTATTTTAAACAATTCGAAATTTTTATAAATTTTTTTTAATTTTGGTTGTAAAATTTTCATATTATTATTCATTATTAAAACATCGTCAAAATCTTTTGATTTAAATTCTTTTTCAAATTTTTTTATTTTTTTTATTGTTTCGTAAACATGAAAAATGTTTTTGTTTTCTAAATAAATTTCTACTGTTCCTTCTCTTAAAATGTATAAATAATTTAAATATTCATTTTCTTTGTATAAATTTTCACCTTTATTTAAAATTTCTAAATCTAATTTATAATATAAAACATTATTGTAATTATTTTTTTTTGTTTCTTTAAAAAACGAATAAGAATAAATTAAATCTTGTTCTTGAATTTTTACATTTCTATCATCATTAAAAATACAATTTGCATACAATCTTTTATTAATTACTAATAATAAGGTTTTATTACTATTAGAAATTGCTGAATTATCTCTTAAATTTTTATCATCTCCTAATTTAAATTGCCCAAAATAATTTTTTTGAATTAAATTATTCGTAGGCAAATTATTAATTAATTTAATTTTATTTTTTTTATCAGAAAAAATAGGCAAATAAAATTGAATATTTTCATTAATTAAAACTTTCAAACTTTGTAAATATTCTTCATAAGAAAAAGTTTTATTTAAAACTTTATCAAATCCAATTTCTTCTTTTGTTTTATTGAATTTTTTTAAATGAAATAAAATTCCTTCTTGATTGTGATTAGAAACCAAATGAATTAATTTTATATTAAAAAAAATATTTTCCATATTTTTAATGTCGCTCATTTTAAAAATTGGATAAATTTTTTTGTTTAATTTAATTAAATTATTTAAAATAAATTTGTCCATTGTTAAATTTCTTTCTAATAAATATTTTAAATAAAAATAATATTCATATGAATTTAATTCTTTTTCATATAAAAACATTTTATATAAAATTACATTTCCTTCTAAAATTAAATAAAATGATTCGCCATTTGAATTTTCGTAGTAAATAATTTCGTTTTTTTTGAAACGTTTTAGTGACATAAATTGAGATGAAAAAAAAAATAATTGTTGTAATGAAATTTTACCTAATTCTAAATCATTTCGCATTTCGTTTTTAAATCCAGAAAGCATTAAAAATTCAAATAGTTCACTCATGTCTTTTGGAGTCCGATTTCGTTTTGATTTTGATATTATTTTTATTGCGGATGGAATTAAATCAGAAAAATTTAAATGAATTTGTTTTGGTGAAATATTATTATTATTTTCATTATTATTTTCATTATTTTCATTATTATTTTCATTATTTTCATTATTTTCAATAATATTTTCATTATTTTCATTATTTTCATTATTATTATTTTCTGAAAAAGAATTTTCCGAATTTTTTCTACTCATTTTAATTATTTTATTGTAAAAAAAGAATATTAATAAAAATTAATACTAATAAAAAAAAATATTATATCTAAATTAATAAAATAATTATATTTTAAATTAAAAAAAATTAATGTCTACTAAAGAATTGAGAGTTTCTAATTACGAAAACCCACGAAAAATAATGTTTTTAATAAAAGAATTTTTATTAAAAAGTGATACAATTAATGTGGTTGGTTCTACAAATTCAGCTGAAAATTGTGCAAAAGCTTGTCAAACTTTAGTTAGATTCGGATATGTTACTTATTCTGATATTAAAACTTCGACTGAGATTGAAAATAATAGAAGATTTACTTCAATTAAAATTTCTCTTGTTAAAACAAAAGATTTTGATAGATTATACAAAGAAAATGAAGAAGCGAAAAAAAAAAAGGAAGAAGAAAAACAAAAATAATTTTTATTTAAAACTTTATTAAATTTATTTTAATTATTATTTCTAATTTAAAATAAGAATATTAATTTAAAAAAAAAAAAAAAGAAAATATTAAAAAAATAAATTAAATGTCATCAGAAAAAATTTTAATTCATCCAAACAATAAAAACGAAATTACTGAGATAAAATCAAGCATTAAAACTTCAGATTATAAAGTTCAATGTAGCATAGTAAAACATGGATTAACAAAAGCATATGCGAATTATTATTTATGTGAATGTGATCCAGAAAGAAAAAATCCAATTTGCGAAAATTGTTTTAAAGAATGTCACAAAGGAAATGGCCACGCTGAAATTAAAATGATTCAGCAAGAAAAAATTTGCATGTGTGGAATAAAATCACATCAACCTTTCAATGAAAATGAAAATTTAGATAATAAATATTCAAAAAAATGTTTGTTTGGTGAATGGGCAATTGAATGTAAATATAAAGTTTGTTTTAAAGATAAAGATAATGATATTTTTATTTGTTTGTTGTGTAAAAATATTTGTTATAAAAATCTAAAAAAATTAACTAAAATTAATATTGATGAAGAATCTCGATTGAATAATAAAACTTTCGAATGTCAATGCACAAATAATAATCATAATGATATTAGAATTATGTTCAGGAAATTTAAATCAATCAGCAAAGGTGCAAATTATTATAAAAAATATAATTTCGATGGATTTAGTATAATTCAATTATTTAATTTAATCACGAGAGGAACAAAAAGTTTTAATAACATTTTTCATAGTTTCAAAGACAAAATTAATGACGTTCTTTCAAAAATAAAATCTAATCCAAAATATCGATTAGAAGAATTCAAAAATTTAAATGATTTACATTTAACCAGTCAAATTTTAAGCAATTTCGCTATTAAAAGTAAAAATGTTTATTTCGTTAGTCCTGCAACAGGCGGAGGCGGATTAATTACAGAGCAAAGTAGAAAATCGAATAGTAATTTAAATTTACCGAGTTTTTTTAATAGTAGAATTAGTAATAAATCGAATTTATCTATGAAAAAAAGTTTCATCACTGGCGGAGATTTACAAAGTGATTATTTTGAGTATAATTCTAATAATTTGTACATTAGTTGTAAAAGTTTGGTTTATTTTAGAGAAGATATTAAAAATTTTTTGACTCCAGTGAAATATTTTCAAATTATGCAGCAGAAATTTGATTATAAATCGCATAATATTTGGAAATTAAAATATTTTTTAACGAATATTTTTTATTCATACAGAATTTGTAGAGATTTTATTAAATATCCGAATTTGAAATATAAAGATATTTTTTTATTAAATCCTTTGCAACGTTTGGGATTTATTAACAATATTAAAAATCAGAATAATTTAAATGAATATTTTCAAAGTGAAAATAACATTTTAGACAATGTTTTAAATGTTATGGCAAAAATATCAAAAACAAAAGAAAAACATCCAGAAATTTATTTAATTTATAATAAATTGTATAAAATTTGTCAATTTTATTCGAAATTTTCTTTATTTAATCATGAGCAAGTAGAAAAATTTTGTAACATTAATAATGAAATTTTATTGTTTTTTAATAGTTGCATTTTAGAAGATAAAAAAATAATGGAAAATCAACATTTAAAATACAAAGTAATTTCACCAATGATGAAAAGCATCGTTTATTTAGCTTATTATTTTAATGATCAAGTTTTATTATCGACATTGAAAAACGAAAAAAGTGTGAATTTTTTACACATGAAAAACGAAATGTGTAAATTATTAATGAACAACGTTGAAAATTGTTTGACTTGGATTCAAGATTTGACTCCGCAATATGAAATTGAAAATTATCAGAAAGACATTGAAAATAAGCAAATGGAAAATAAAAATAATATAAAAAAATCAATGCGAACTTTTATGGACAAAGATTATAATCAAAATAATTCATATGAAGACATTAATATTAAAAAATGTTTGAGAAATGTTGTTCGATGTGCGAATAGTATTTTAAATTTAATTTTTGCTTTGGCTGATAATTACATTGTTGGAATGAATAGATTAATTCATAAAACAGGTGAAAATCAGTTTAATTATGTTTTGGGGAATTTTAATGAGAAAGAGAAGAATTTTATTAAAAATGTTGAAAATATTTTTGAAGAATTTGAATTTGAATATTTCAAACAATTTGATTTGTATAATGAAAATTCTTATGATTTATTAAGTATTAGATTGAATGAATTATTAGAAAAAGTTTGTGTTGAATGTGGATTAGAAAAGAATAAAAATAATAATAATAATAATAATAATAATAATAATTTAGAAGATGGAAAAAATTTAATTGAAAATTTTAAATTGTTGAATGCAATGAACATAAAACCGAAAAAAAGAGATGGAAGCGTTTATAAATTATTTTTTGAGCATGAAAAACCGAGTAAATTCAATGAAAATAATATTATTAATGAAGATGATATAAAAAAAATATTATTAAATAATACTTTTATTATGCCAACGATTTTTAAGGGAATTCAAATTTTGTATAATTTTTTTTTCTCTCGGAATCAAAAGAATAAATTTTTTTTAGACAAAGAATTATTCAATAGAATTTTAAATTTATCTTATTTTTATATTTCTAATAATTTAGATAATAGTTATATGTTTTTGACTAGTGATTTTTTATCTTCGATCGAACTTTTAAATAACGAACAGTTGTATAATATGTTAGATGTTGTTGAATATTGTTTGAAGCAAATTTATTTTCATTCGATGGAAATTTCATGCAACACTCAAATTATTCATTTATTGAAAATTTGTGTTGTGAAAAGCACAAAAAGTGTTGATTTAATAGATAAAATATTAAAAATTATGCAAATAATTATTCACATTAATTTCAATGATGAACAAAACACATTAAAAAAATTAAGAAAATTATTTATAAAATTTTACGATAAATGTAAAGAAGCAAATGTTGATTTGAAAATGTTATTAAATGGAAAAGATAAAATTCATCATTACAAAACGATAAAAAAATTATTGCGAATATTGAATCATTTATTTGAAGGAAATGCGATTTTAGAAGAAAGAAGATTCATAGAAGAATTATTAAATAGAAGAGATTTTAAAAAAATTTTACGTTATAATTTAACGCTTGATATTTCAATTCGAACAGAACTTTTAGTTTTGTATCGAATAATTAACATTGATACAATAATGATGAAAGGAAAAATTAATTATTACACATCGTTTTTAATAAACGAACCGAAAGTTCCAAAAACTGATGGTTTCATTGACAATCAAAAATATCTTCGATTTTATGAAAATTTAATCACTGGTGGAATTTTGGAATTGACTGGACATCGAAGTGATAAATGTTGTAATTATTTGTTTGAGTTGCAGAATTTTAAGAATATTATTAATAGAGCGCAACATAATAATTATGTCAAAACGAAAGATTATTTTGAAAGAGGAATTTTAAAGCCGATTTTAGTGTTTAGATCGAAATTTTCTTCGTTGGTTTTTAATTGCAGTGGAATTGATTATTTACGATATTATTTGTTATTAGTGTTTTTTTTGAGGTTGAAAATTTATATTATTGAACATAAAGATACATTAAATTTTAAAGAAGAAAGGAAGAAATTTAAAAATCCGTTTAAAAATAAATTAGACACTTGGGGAAAAAAAAAACGAGGAATTATTAATTTTGATTTTAGTAGTGATGCTTATAAAAAAGTTAATGAAGATTATGAAAATGCGAATAATTTAAATTTCAAATTGGTTTATTTTTATGTTGTTAATGATTATTTTCAAAAGAATATTAATAAATTCATAAATGAAACGAAATATAACAAAGGAATGAAAGACACTTTTGAAAAAAAATCTGTTGTTTACGAAGATGACGAAATTGATAAAAAAAAAGAATATTTAGAAAGTATGAATTTATTAAATTCGGAATTTCAAAAGAACATTTTTGATATAATAATAAAATATTACAACGGAAAAACTGAAATTGAAAAATCATCTTTTTTTAAAATTTTAGCTGAAGATAATATTTATTACAATTGCAAATTTCGTTTCATTGTTGTTAAAAACATTTTGTTTTTTATGAATAATTTTATTTACGAAAGCACTTATAGAGAACAAAGTATGTGGAATTTATTTAGATTGTTGCAATATGACACATCAGAAACGCAGAAAAGTTGTTTAGAATTATTAGAAAAAAAATCAAGTTTGTTAGATTTTAATTATTTTCTATCAGATTTTACTTTGCATGTAATGACAATTTTCACTAAAGATTTAAATCCCTGTGAACATATGATTCGACATGATTATTTTATAACTTTGATGATAATAAAAATATTGAAATATTTTTGTGAGGAACATAATCAAGATTTTCAACGTATTTTTTTCATAAAAGAAGAAGAAGATGGAATTGTTTTGCACTACAATCCAAAATTGTATGAAATTGAATCTCGAAGACCAATTTTTTTATGGCGAACGGATGAAAGTGGAAAAAATCCGAATATTTTGAATAGTTCTGATGAAGAAGAAGAAACCGAAAATGAAACATTAATAAACGGCGAATATAACATTTCATTCAATGTGGAAAATGTAAGAAATAAAAAACCAGTGCCTGATGAAGATTGTGAGAATTTTCATGAAGTGACAAGAAGCGAAGAGAATTTAAAAGAATTTACTAAAAACAAAGCATCAGTGTTTGAATATTGTTTAAGTATTTTAGGTAAAATAATTTTAGTTAGCAATTGGATAAATAATAAAGAAACTGAAGAATTAGATGATTATTATTACGATTTGTATTTTGTGATATTGGAATTTTTAATAGAAACGATTCAAGGAACGCGTGGAGAGAATTTGCAGACTGTGTTTGTGAAAGACAGTAATGGAAAGCATTTGTTTGGGACGTTTTTGTTGGATATTAATAGATTGATGATAGAAGAAAATGATGACGAATTGAGTTATCAAGTGAGAAAAGATATGATGGATTTTTTAATGGCTTTTATTGAAGAAAGTGCGACTCCGCCGGAAGGAATTGTTGAGATTAGTAGTGTGATTTTGCCTATTAGTATTTTGGAGAGTATTTTAATTACGATGAGTAAGTTGTATGAAAGTAAAAAAGAGGAAGAAAAAGTGAAAAATAATAATAAAAATGAGATTAAGAATAAAATTGAAGATTCTTTGGAAAATTCTCATACTTTAACGAATAAAAATGTTTATTCATTCACGCCTGAAATGAAGAAATATTTTATGAATTTGTTTTTTAATGATCTTGAGTTTGGGGAAGATATTAAATTTTCATTGGCGAATAGAATGTATCAATTTTTTAAATTTTTTGGCATTGAAGATGCGTTTAAAAATCCAGCTGTTTCTGAATTTTATGAAAAAATGTCGTTTCATACAGAAGCGAAGATAATAAAAAGTTATTATTTAAATAAAAACAGTAGTGATAAATCAGTTGGTGTGACTGATCCGAAATTTTTTGATAATTATTTGTGTGTTTCGTTTTTTGAATCAATAACAAAAATGGTTTTTGTTTACAAAGTTGGAAATGAAAAGCCAGTTCGAGTTTTATTTACATTGAATCCTTTAGTTCCGCTTTTGTCTATGAATTCGAAAATAGATTTTATTGAAAATGTTGATCGATCGAATCGATACAATAAATTATTTTCTTTGACTGAAAGTTGCGATTATTTTTTTGAAGAAGTGAATTATAAGCAAAATCATGGAAAAAATAATGCGTTTATGCGATTTATTACTGAATTAGATTTTTATTATGTTGATTTTTTAAGTTTCATTGTTACTTTGGTTATTAATATTATTTTAGTTTCGGTTATTAAAGGCGATGGTGAAAGAATTTTTGGAGATCAAAAAATGAAAAGAGTTATTAATGGTTTGGGACTGTTTAATTTGTGTATAAATTTATTGAGTTTGATTTTTTGGTGTTTGGGAAAATTTCCTTTGTTTTATTTGACTGAATGTCAGAAAATTTTGAAGCAGAAAGAAAATGAAAAAGATGAAGATGATGATGAAAATACAATTGAATTGAATTTTATGGATAAAATATATGCGACTTATATTGTTTTAGTGTTGAAAAATAAAATTTTTGGATTTGTTTGGAATATTTCTTTCAGCGCAGCTGGATTTATAACAGAAATATATTTTTTATATATATTTCAATTATATAGCATAATAACATTAAGTGTGACATTGAAAAATTTAATATTTTCAGTTGTGTATAAATTCAATCAATTAATGAGTGTTTTTTATCTAACGACGATTTTGAATTTTATTTTTAGCGGAATTGCATTTTTTCATTTTTCAAGGGATTTTATTAGAGAAATTCCAATTCGACCGCCTTATAATTATCCAAATTCTTTTGATTTTCTTTACGAAATCATTGGAAGTCCTTATCAAGAACCAGCTCATGCTGAAAGTGAATGTGGGACTCTTCTTTATTGTTTTGCCACTCATTTAGATTATGGAATGAGATTTGATGGTGGAATTGCAGATCGAATGCAAGCTGCTTCTTTTACGTATAAAAGAGTTTATTATTTGAGTAGATTTTTATATGAAGATTTTTATTTCATTTGTTTGGTTATTTTAATGTTGAATATGATTTTTGGTATTATTATTGAAGCTTTTGGGGATTTGAGACAAAAAGAGCAACAAATTGATAAAGATAAAACTGAAATTTGTTTTATTTGTGGAGTTGATAAAGATACTTTAGAAAAAAGAGGAGAAAAACTTGAGGTTCATACTGATAAAGTTCATAATGTTTGGACTTATGTAGATTATATGCTTGGATTAAGGTTCGTTGATATTCAAGAAACTAATGCGATTAATAGTTATGTTATGGAAAATTTGGAAAGAAAAGAACTTATTTGGTTTCCTTATGATGAAGTGGCTATGGAAAATGCACAACAAAATGAATATTAATGAATTTATAATTTTTATTTTAATTTTAATTAATGTTTATAAATTAAGTAATATAAATTTTATGATAATTATAAATTTGTTTATTTATAATATTAAAATAAGAATATTAAAATTTATATAAAATAATATTTAATATTATCTAAATATGATTATTATAATTTAAATTTAAAATATAATATAAATAAATCTTATAAAATAAAAATAAATTCACATTTTTTAATATTATAAAATAAATTAATAAATAAATATTAACTTATGGAAAATAAATATGATTCGATTATCAATAACAATATTAATAATAGTATAAATAATAGTGTAAATTACAATGGAAGTATTATGAATGAAAGTGGAATTCCTTTAACAGGAAAAAAAAGTATTAGAAGTAAACATTCGAGTGTGGCTGAATTATTATTAGAGAGTAAAAGAAAATCAAATAGTAACTATAAAAATAATTCATTAATTAGTAAAAGAAGTTTAATTAGTAATAATTCAATAAAAAATAATAATAAAGAAAATGAAAAATTAAATACTATTGAATCAATTGTAAGTAAAAAAAGTAACAAAACAAATAGCAAAAAATCAATTTCTTTAAAATCAGCCAAACTTAATAATAGTGTCAATAGTAATAATAAAAGTAACAAAAGTAATCTAAGTAAAATAAATGAAAAATCTTCTTCAATAAATTCTGAAAATTTTTCTTCATCATCTAAAACAGATAATAATGTAAGTGATAATAATTTTATTACTCCAGAAAGTGATAATAAATTAAATGAAATTAATACTTTTGAAATAGAAAATCGTGTGTTAAAAAAAGTAGAAAGAATAGAAAATTCAGATTCAGAAAATGAAGCTACTGATGAAGAAATTAATATTCGTTTTATGATTTCTCTTGATAATGAAATATTAAGATATTGGTCATTTGTTATTACATCATTTTGTTTATTAAGTTGTTATATTACTCCTTTTGAAATTGCTTTTAATCAATTAAATTCTTTTAGTTTATTTGAATTATTAAGTATTTTTGTTTTTACTGCTGATATTGTTATTAACTTTTTTTTTAATTACAAAAAAAATGTTCGATTCATTGAGAATTTTAAGGAGTATTTAAAAACATGGTTTTTTTTTGATTTTTTTGGTGTTTTTCCTTTTAATTTTGTTTTTGATAATTTTATTATTAATAATGAAAAGAATCCAAGTGAAATATTTAATAAAATTATTTATATTACATATTTATTTCGTTTATTTAGAGTTTTAAAACTAGTTCAAAAAGGAAGAAATGTTCGTTTATGTTTACATAATATTCAAGATAAATTAAAAATTTCAATAAATTTAAAAAGTTGCATTTTGCTTCTCTTTTTTTTCGCTTTTTTCAGTCATTTATTTTCTTGTATTTTTTATTATTTAGCAAGATTAAATGAATTTGGACCTTCAACATGGGTTTATAAGTTAGATTTATTAAATAAAAGTAAAATTGAATTATATTATTTATCTTTATACTTTATATTAACTACATTTACAACTGTTGGTTATGGAAATATTTTTCCAATCAGTGGGCTAGAGAAAATATATGCTATTTTTCTTATGTTCATTGGAGTTACTATGTATTGTTTTTTCCTTAGTACTTTTAATGATATTATTAGTGCGATTAATCGAAAGAAAGTTGAGTTAAAAAGAAAATTAGACTATATTGGACATATTAAAAGAAAATATGATATTGATAAAAATACATATGAAAAAGTTAAACGAACACTTAAATTTGATACTAATAGAGAACAAATCGAAGTAAAAAAATTATTGCAAGAACTTCCAAATAAACTTAAATTAGAATTAAGCCAAGTAATAAATGATAAAGCAATAAAGAATTTTATATTTTTTAGAGGTCAAAGTGAAGAATTTTATTCTTTGGTTGCTTCGAAAATAAAACCATTTATATTCTTTCAAAATGATGCTATACATCAACCATCAGATATTATACAAGATATGTATTTAATTAGTAAAGGAACTGTAACATATAATATGCCTGAGGAATATGATGAAAAAGAAGTAAGAGTTTTAAAGAAAAATTGGAATTTTGGGGAAATTGAAATGTGCAGTGGACAACCTATTAATTATTATATTAAAATTAAAAGCAAAAAAGCTGAAATTTATACTTTAAAGAAACTTGATTTTGTTCATTTAAATATTAATTTTAAAGAAGCGATTATTAATTTTTTAGTTAAAAGCATTTTATTGTATAAAGAATTTAAGGAAAAATATTATAGAGTTATTAAAGAAAAAGAAGAATATAATTATTATATTACTCATACATTTAAAAAAAATAGAAAAAATAAAAATGAAAATGAAAGTGATTTAGAAGAAATCGAAAGTGATGAAAGTAGTGATGAAAATGAAAATTCAAGTGAAGAGAAAAAAAGTGATTTAAATAGTAATAATGATGCTAGTGATGAAAAGAGTAAAAGTGGAGATGAAGAAAGTAAAAATAAAACTAAAAGAAGTAAAAAAGTTAATAGTAATAAAAATAAAAAAAATAATTATCAAAAGAAAAAATTATCAGCTGGTAAAATGCAAATAATATCTGCATTAAAAAAAGAAGATTTGAAAGTTAATAAAGAAATTGATGTTTTAATTAAATTAATGAAAGATAGTAATATTGTGTTTAATAGTAATGAAGAGGATCTTTATGAAGCATTAAAAAATACCAAAAAAATAAGAAATAAAGAAGAAAAATTTAATAGACTTAATCAAATTGATTATAAACTAAAATTTTATTTAAATGATAATAATCAAAATAATAATAATGATAAAAATAATAGTGAAATTAATAATTAATATTATAAATATATAAAAGTTATATAAATAAACAATTTATATAATTTACAAAAAATTAATTTAAACAAATTATGATAGAAAATAATAATATTATTATATATAAATAATAAGTATTAAATAATATTTGAATATATAAATAATTAACTATTAGTTAAAAAAGAATTAAAAATAAAAATATATAAATATATATATAATTTTTATTTATAAGTAAAAATATAAAAAATAAGTTAATTAGAACATTTTTATTTATATTATTTAAATATTATAATTTGAATTATTTGTAAATAATTCTAATTCATTTTTTTTATTACGTTCTTTTAGAAGTAATTCATATTCTTTTGTTGTTAATATTAATTTTATAAATGCATTTTCTATTTTTTTATCTAAAATAAATTCTTCTTCTTCTTCTTCTCCAAAAAAATTAAAATTATTATTATTATTATTATTTGAATTAATAACTTTTTTTAAAGAAAATGTATCTTTTAATATATAATAAAAATATTAATATTATATAAAATATAAACATTTAAATTTAATTATTTTATATGTATTATAATTAGTATTTATATTATTAATTTTTTGTGAATTAGTATAATTATTATAATTATTATTTATATTATTTTTATTATTATTATCATTGTTATTTTTAATAAAACTATCTTTTTTTGAATCAGTTTTTTTAATTAAATCAATTAATTCTTCACTTGATTCTAAAAAATCATCATCATTTTTATTATTAATATTATCATTATTAGTATTAATATTTTCATTAATACTATTATTTTGTTTATTTTCATCAATATTTATATCCTTATTCTTTAAAGTTGTGTTATTATTAACTTCATTAGTTAATAATTCTTCAATAATATCTAAATTTTTATTAGACATTTTTTTATTAGTAATTTTTTTTACATTATGATTTAAATTATCATCATCAATTTTATAATTAATACTATTTTTTTTTAATAAATTATTATTAATCTTTTTATTATCATTATTTTTAATAATATTTTTAATTTCCAAATTATTTTTTAATAAATCTTGTTCTTTTTTGCTTTTATTAATTTGAATAAAAGAGTTTAAATTAGAAGATAAATGTTTATAAACTGGATTATTTGCTTTTTTTAATGCTTGTTGAGTGAAAGTTTCTTTTTTTTTAATCTTTTTTTTTTATTTATATCAATTAAATTAATACTTTTTTTATTATTAATATTATTATCATCTTTAAATTTAATATGATAATTAATATTATCTAAATTTTTATGAATATTTTTTGAATGAGATCTTTTATTTTTGTTTATTAATTTATTATTTTTTTCTATTATTTTAAATAATTTTCTATCTGTTTGATTAACTTCACAATAGATTGGAATTTTATTTTTTTCATTTTTTTCTTTTAAATCAGATTTTTTTTTAATTTCTTTTAAATCAAAATTTAAATTTTTAAAATTTTTATCAAATGTATTATTATCAAGTTTTTCTTTGAAATTAATCATTAAAATTTTTTTTAATTTAATTTTTCCTTTTTCAAACTCTAAAACATATTCTTTATCAAAATTATCTTCAATAAATTCATCTATTTCTATTATTCTTTTTTCAATATCTGAACGAAGAGAATAAAAATTTTTTTTATCAATTTCTTTTTGATATTGTTGAATGTTTTGAACTAATTCCATATAATCATTACGAACTTGTTCTATTTCTTCCATTATTAAAGGAAAATAATAATTTTTTAATGTTTTCCATTTCATTTTTATTATTATTTTTAATATTTAAAATTAAAAAAATAATTGTTTTATGGAAGTTAAAAATAATAATGATGTCGTTTTAATTGATTTTATTAATGAATTTTATGAAAATTTAGAGAAAGATGATTTTTTATATAATTTTTATGATAATAAAAAATATTTTGATAATATTGCTATTAATTTTAATATTGATAATAATAATAATATTTCAATATATGAATTAAATAATTTTATAAAAACAGATAATTCAACAATTAACAAAATTTTATTATCATTTAGCACTTTATATCTTCAAACAAAATCAATATTATACAATAATAATAAAATATTAAATTCTTTAATTTTATATGGAGAAAAATATTTTACTAATAATAATAATAATAATTCAGAAATTTTAATTTCTAATTTTTTATATAATTTAGATGTAATTTATATTTCGATTTCTCCTTTATTAAAAATAAGTCAGAATATTTTATTACAATTATTGTCAATTTATAATAAGGAAAGTTCAATTTATAATAAATCATTTAAAAAAAATTGTTTAATTAATTTATATTATCCTTATAATTGTTTATGTAAAATATTTAGTTTTTTTTTAAAAATTGATTTAATTATGAAAGATAATAAAAATTTAAAAAATGATTTTAAAAATTTTTTATATCTATTATTGAAAATTAAAAATAATTATAATAAAATAAATTTAACTGAAAATAATTATAATAATCTTGTAAATTTAATAAATAAATATAATAATACAATTTTCACTGAAAATTTATTAAATCTTTCAATTGATGTTATTTATAATAATATTTTTGATAAAAAAAATAATAACAATAATATTTTTAAAGATAATATAAAAAATTATGCTTTAAATACAATAGATAAATGTATTAATAATAATAATGGAATTAATTTTGAAAAATTATTTAATATTCTTTCATTATTACCTTTATTAAAAAAAATATTTAATAATGATAACAAAGATTATGATAATATTCTTATTAAATATTATTCTATTTTAGAAAAAATATATTTTATATCATTGAATAATATTGGAATTGATTTAAATATAAAAAATTTTATATTGAATTATATTAATGATAAAAATATTATTTATTATTTAAGTCCAAAAAACCCTTTAGAAAATTTTAAGAATATTTTTAAAGAATTTATTAATAATTACTATCAAAATATTCAAAATGCAAAAAATAATATTTTAATTTGGATTAATAATACTAATTTTCTCAATAATAATTTTATTATTAATTGTGATATAAATAATACTAATGATATTATAATATATAAAAATAATTTTATAAAAGGATATAAATATTTATTTAAATTATATAAAATATTAATTTTTACTTTATCATCTTATTTAAATTTAAATGAAGAATTGAAAGAAAATATTTTTAAATCTTTATTAATAAATATTGAATTAATAATGTTAATTAAAGAAACTTTATTTAATAATAATATTATAAATAAAATAGATAATATTCTAAAATATTTATTATTTTTATTATCTCAAAATTTTGAAAAATTAAAAAATAATATTAATAGTTATAATATTAATAATTTTATAAATTATAATTATATAAAAGATATTAAATCAGCTATTAATATTATTATTGAAAATTTAAAAATTTTTCCAATAAAAAAACATAATTTCTTAATTATTAAAGAATGTTATGATATTATT
>JAEEGK010003707.1_pt1 | contig 37863 bp, 41 predicted proteins | sample 8958771 | NCBI WGS metagenome assembly JAEEGK01 (sample SAMN16246547, study PRJNA631951) | gut metagenome | biome: gut microbiome; feature: rumen; material: SC-attached | host: Bos | place: Iran: Karaj | collected 2018-10
TCAAAATAAAATAGATCATACACTTCGAGTCACTGATAATGCAGTTTCTTTATCAAGAAAATTAAATTTATCAGAAGATAAAATAGAAATAATTAGGGTAATTGGATTACTTCATGATATTGGTAGATTTGAGCAATGGAAGAATTATCATACGTTTTATGACGTCGATAGTATTGATCATGGTAATTATGGATATGAAGTATTAAAGAAAGATAATTATATTGATAAATACATAGATAATAATCAAGATACTGTTTTAAGAGTAGTTAAAAATCATAATAAAATGGAATTACCAAATGATTTAACTGAAGAAGAAATATTATTCATTAAAATTATTAAAGATGCAGATATGCTTGATATTTTATATATGCGTAGTATTTATGAATTAAAAGTAAAAATTGAAGATAAACCTATGTCTAAGGAAGTTTGGGATAAAGTATTAGAACATAAATTAATTAGTAAAGAAGATTTAGTTACTTTATCTGATAAATTAGGAATTACTTTTGGTTTTGCATTTAATTTTAATTTTAAAGAAAGTTATATTATTTTAAAAGAAAGAAAATATTTTGATACAATAATTGATATTTATAAAGATATTACAAATAATGATGAATTAAAAAATCAATTAGAAGAAATGAGAAAGATAATAAATAATTATATAGAGGAGATGATATTATGTTAGAAACAAAATATAATCATAAAGAAGTAGAAAAAGATAAGTATAATTTATGGAAAGAAAAAGGATATTTTAAATGTGACCCAAATAGTGATAAAGAACCATTTAGTATTATTCTTCCACCTCCAAATGTAACAGGTAATTTACATTTAGGACATGCTTGGGATGTATCATTACAAGATATAGTAGCAAGATATAAAAGAATGGATGGATATGATGTACTTTGGCTTCCTGGTACTGACCATGCTGCTATTGCTACTGAAGCAAAAGTAGTTAAAAAACTAAAAAGCGAAGGTATAAATAAATATGAACTAGGTAGAGAAAAATTTATTGAAGCTTGCTGGGATTGGACTAGAGAATATGGTGGTCATATTAGAGATGAATGGGCTAATATGGGATGCTCGCTTGACTATGATCATGAAAGATTTACTCTAGATGAATTCTCTGTTAATGCAGTTAATAAAGTATTTATAGAGATGTTTAATAGAGGATTAATCTATAGAGGTAAAAGAATAATTAACTGGGATCCAGAAGCTAAAACAGCATTATCTAATGAAGAAGTTTTCTATAGAGACACTAAAGGAGCTTTTTATCATATTAAATATATGTTAGTAGGTACAGATAAGTTTTTAGATGTTGCTACTACTAGGCCAGAAACATTATTTGGAGATACTGCAGTAGCAGTTAATCCAAAAGATGATAGATATAAAGACTTAATTGGTAAAGAAGTATTAGTACCTATAGTTAATAGAGTAGTACCTATTGTAGGTGATGATTATGCTGATATGGAAAAAGGTACTGGTGTTGTTAAAATAACTCCAGCTCATGATCCTAATGACTTTGAAGTAGGTAATAGACATAACTTAGAAAGAATAGTAGTTATGGATGAAACTGCTCATATGAATGAAGAAGCAGGTAAATATAAGGGCTATGATAGATTTGAATGTAGAGAAGCATTAGTAAAAGAATTACAAGATAAAGATCTATTAATAAAAATCGAAGATATAACTCACTCAGTTGGTTATTCAGAAAGAACAGATGCTATGGTTGAACCATATTTATCAGAGCAATGGTTTGTTAAGATGGATGGTCTTTCTAAGAATTTAATTGAAATGCAACAAGATAAAGATAAGAAAGTTAATTTCTTCCCAAAAAGATATGAAAAAACTATTATTCAAAAAGCAGAAGAGTGTTATGACTGGTGTATATCTAGACAATTATGGTGGGGTATAAGAATACCAGTTTGGTATAAAGATGATGAAATGAAAGCTAGTATTACTTCTCCAGGAGAAGGATGGGTACAAGATCCAGATGTATTAGATACTTGGTTCTCATCTGGATTATGGCCATATTCAACACTTGGATGGGGTATGGAAGATAAGACATTATATAATAGATATTTTCCAACTAGTTTCTTATCAACTGCATATGATATTATATTCTTCTGGGTTTATAGAATGATGTTCCAAGCTGAAGCATTTACTGGATATAATCCATTTAATGATTGCTTAATTCATGGATTAATTCGTGCTAAAGATGGAAGAAAAATGAGTAAATCATTAGGTAATGGTATATTACCAATTGAAATGGTAGAAAAATACGGTGCAGACTCTCTTAGATATTATTTAACTACTAGTAGTGCTCCAGGATTAGATTTAAGATTTGATGAAGATAAATTAACATCTACATGGAATTTTATTAATAAGATATGGAATGCTTCTAGATTTACTTTAATGAATATTGAAGGTTTAAAAGAAATAGATTTATCTGATTTATCTAAAGAAGATAAATGGATTTTAACTAAATTACAAAAAACTATTAAAGATGTAAGAAAATACATGGATAAATATGAATTCCAAAATGTTGGTACAGTTTTATATGACTTTATATGGAGTGATTTCTGTGATTCATACATAGAATTTTCTAAATTTAGTATAGATAAAGAATCTACTAAGAGTACATTACTTTATGTATTAACTAATATATTAAAAATGCTTCATCCATTTATGCCATTTGTAACTGAAGAAATATATCAAAAATTACCTATTAAAGATAGTGAATCTATAATGATTAGTTCTTATCCAGTAGTAGATAAAAAGCTTATATTTGAAGAAACAAATGTAGAAGATATAATTGATTTTATTAAGACTTTTAGAAATACTAAACAAGCTAATAATATTCCTAGTGATTTTAAAGCTAGATTTGATATAGAAATTGATCCAATTGCTATTAAATTATTAAAACTTGAAGGTAAGATAGTTAATGAAGAATTAGATATTAAATCTTATAAAGTAGTATCAAATTATACAAATGGAGAAATCTATTTTGAAAAAGAATTAACTGATGAAGAAAAAGAAGCTAGAGAAAACTTAATTACTAGTTTAAAATCTTCAATTGAAAGAAGAGAAAAATTATTATCTAATGAAAACTATGTTAATAAAGCGCCAGCAAATATAGTAGAAATGGATAGACAAAAATTAGAAGAAGAAAAAAATAAATTAAAGGAACTACTAGGGTAGTTCCTTTTATTGATTAAATTTAAATTTGTGATATAATTAACAATAGGAGATGATTAAATGAAAATATGTAGTAACTGCAAAAGAGAAAATAAAGACGATGCAGTATTCTGCACTGGCTGTGGTAGAAAATTTAAAAAAGAAACAGACATAGCCAAAATAGTATTATTAGTAGGAGTATTTTTAGTATTATTCTCTAGTATATTCTTTGGAATATTAAACTGGGGTATTATGAATAATCTATTTAGATTATTATTCTTCTGCTTTGAATCATGTTTATTCTTCTTATTAAGTTTAGCTTTAAAGAAGGTAAGTAATGTAACATCAAGAATATTCTTGGTAATTGGGTTAGTGTTAACACCATTTACATTAGCACTTATACCTTATTATAATTTAATACCTAATATTCTTTATAATGAGGCATTAATATATACATATTTAGCTGTATTATTCTTATTAACATATGCAGCATATATATTAATTAATTTTAAATTTAAAAGTAAAATATTAGACTATTTAGCATATTTTAGTTTATTATTTTCAATTATTTGTACTGTAGGAGTATTTACTTCAAGCCTAACAATATTAGCATTTGTATTAGTATTATATATGTTAGTTCTTACAATTGTATCTAAATTTCTTACAGGAAATAGGGTATATTATATTTTCTCAATTATATTATCATTCTTATTAATACCATTATTAATAGCAGTATTCTTATATAAGAGTGATATAGAAATAATCATGAGTATTATTATATTTGTATTATTCGTGGCAGATTTATATCTAAAGATGATATTTAATAAGAAGAGTGTAATGCATTTCTTCACACCGTTCTTCTTACAATTACTAAGCTTTGTATTAATTTGTAATATGTTTGGAGATAGTGACACTATTTCAATCATAGCATTAGCAGCAGTTAATATTGTATTCTATTTTGTAACATTAATATTTAAAAATAATATGTTCTCAATAGTAACACTTATATTAACTCATATCCTGTTAGCATTCTTAACATTCCTTTGTATGGTAATTTCAAATAACATGATACTTGTTATAGTAAGTTTATTAGCATTAGTTTATAACTTAGGATTATTAATTGCTAAGAAATATAACTTTGCACATATCTTTATAACATTAAATGTATTATTTGCGGTTATAGGATTAAACTTCTGGTTATATAACTTTAGTAGTTTAATAATAGTAACATTCTTATCAATTATATATTTAATTATTTATTTAGTATTAAAACTAATCAAAAATAAATATGATTTTATATATTTAATAATAATGCTTGCGATTGGATTAGTTTCTATATTTATGGAACTAAATGGATCATTTGGCATTATCAAATTAATATTATGTATTACATTTATAATTGGATATATTCTAATTAATATATTTAAAGAAAATATAGCATTAAGAATAATATGGTTTATTATATTAAATGGAATAATCTTTACATTATTTAATAATTTATATTATGGATTACTTGCAGCTTCTTTATTTACTATAGTAACAAGTGTAATATTCCAAAAAACATTAAAATTAGATTATAAACCATATTTATTATATGCAGAAATAGCTATATTTGCTGCAACATTCTTTAATACAATGCATCATAGTTTAATATCTTTATTTATTAATGTATTGGCATTCGTATTAGGATATTTATGCGTATCATATTTCCATAATAAGAAACCATGGAAGATTGCATATATAATGGTTGGTTTATTATATATTACTAAGTTAATTGGAGTAGTAATAGAACCAATAGTTATATCTAGTTTAATAGCTATATTAATAGATTTAATAATAATAGTATCTATGTATCTATTAGATAGATTTAATAGTAAAGAATTAGTAATAATTTCATTAGTTACATTAATTCCATATTATACTTTATTAGGAAAAGGAATAAGCACAACTTCTGATGAATTATACTTAATACCATTTGTAGTTTATCATGTATTATTAACATTTGTTATTAAATGGAAGAGTAATACAAATAGAAATGTATTTATATTAATACCATTCTTCTTATTTGCAGTATTATTCTTATTTATAAATAGTGGTGTAATATCTACTATAATATGTGCAGTATATGCTCTAATATATATGATAATGGGTCTTGTTAAGAAATATAATTTATTAGTATTCTTTGCTATTGGATATTTAGTACTTGCTATATTATTCCAAATCTTTACAGTACTTAATAGTATGGCTGCTATTATAGCATTATTAGTAGTAGGATTCATATTAATATTTGTAGCAGTATTTTATAGTACAAGAAAGAAAGATTAAACATTATGTTTAATCTTTTTTATTTTTATGATATAATTTTTATTGTTAAAGGTGATTTTTATGAAATTAAAAAATAGTTATTTTTTTACAATTAGAGAAAGTATTAAAGATGAAGATTCTGTTTCAGGAAATTTATTAGTTAGATCAGGAATGATTAAAAAAACATCTTCTGGAATATATATGTATCTTCCTTTAGGATATAGAGTATATAGAAATGTAGAAAGAATAATAAGAGAAGAAATGAATAATGCAGGAGCACTTGAAGTACATATGCCAACACTTGCTCCAACAGAATTATTTGAAAGATCTCATAGATTACATTTATTTGGTAAAGAAATGTTTAAATTAGAAGATAGATATGAAAAGAAATATGCTTTAGGACCAACACATGAAGAATTATTTACAGTAGCTGCTACTAGTGGTGTTGATTCATTTAAAGATTTACCATTTACTATGTATCAAATACAAAATAAATTTAGAGATGAAGCAAGACCAAGATATGGTTTAATTAGAGTAAGAGAATTCTCTATGAAAGATGCTTATTCATTTGATAAAGATGAAAAAGGCTTAGATGATTCTTATAATAATATGTTTAATGCATATAAAAAGATATTTGGAAGACTAGGTATTAATTATAAAGTAGTTACTGCAGATACTGGTAAAATGGGTGGTTCTTTATCTGAAGAATTCCAAGCAATATCTGATATAGGAGAAGATACATTAGTACTTTGTGATAAATGTGATTATGCTTCTAATATAGAAGTATGTACTTCTATGATAATGACTGAAGAATCTTCTGAAAAAGCATTAGAAAAAGATTTAGTAGAAACACCTAATGCTAAGACTATTGAAGAAGTATCTAAATATTTAAATGAAGCACCTAATAAATTTGTTAAAACTTTGATATATAATATTGATGGTAATTTATATGCATGTCTAGTTAAAGGAGATTCAGTTATTAATGAAGATAAATTAGCTAGATTAATGAATGCTACTGAAGTAGAACTTGCTACTAAAGAAGAAATAGAATCTAAGACTAATTCTATAGTTGGATATGCTGGCCCAATAGATTTAAATATACCTATTATAATGGATAATGAAGTAGAATTAATGGTTAACTTTATAGTAGGAGCTAATAAAGAAAATTATCACTATAAGAATGTTAATATTACTGATTTTAAATATGATTTTAAAGGTGATATTAGAAATGTTAAAGAAGGAGATACTTGTCCTAATTGTGGTGGTAAATTATACTTTAAAAAAGGTATAGAAATTGGTAATACGTTTAAATTAGGTACTAAGTATTCAGAAGCTTTAGATTTAAAATATCAAGATTCTAATAATGAATTAAAACCTGTTATTATGGGTTGCTATGGTATAGGGCTTGATAGATGTATTGCTTCTATAGTAGAACAAAATAATGATGAAAATGGTATTATATGGCCTATAAATGTAGCACCATATAAAGTAGCTATAGTAGTTATAGATCCACTTAATGTAGATCAAATGGATGCTGCTAACCATTTATATCAAGAATTAGTAGATAATAATATAGACGTTATTCTAGATGATAGAGATGTAAGACCAGGTGTTAAATTTAATGATATGGATTTAATTGGTATACCTATTAGAATTACTATTGGTAAAAAGATAGTAGAACATTTAGTAGAATTAAAGAAGAGAAATTCTGAAGAAGTAACAGATATATCTATATTTGATGTTTTATATAAAGTACAAGATATAATTGAAGAAAAGAATATATAATTCTTTTCTTTTATTAATAAGGAGGATTTTATGGTATATAAAGATAAGTATACGGAATTATCAAATAGTTTTAATGACATGGTTAATAAATGTATATATACTATGGTTGAATTAAAGAAACGTGGAATTGATGTAGTTAAAGATGATAATTCATTTTTCCAAGTTCCAGGGCCTAAAGCAGAAAACGGTAAATTTTGTAGTGGTATTGTTACTAAAGATTTTGGGGGAGCTTTTAAAGCAATACCTGGAAAGAATCCTACTGATGCAGATCTAAAATTAACAGAAATATATTTGGTAAGAGTAAGAGCTACTAAGAAATATGGCAGATTATTAATATCATATGCAAAATCACTAGATGATTTTAATAAGGGTAAACCAAATACTTTACCCATTGATGCCGTTATTAATGCAATGAATGAATTATATGAATTTACTGTTAATACTCCTAATGAAAAGAAAAAGAAGAAATAATCTTCTTTTTTTATTTTACTAGGGGAATTATTCTTTTTTTAGAGAATATAATATATATGAATACATTAATTAAAGATATACCTATTTTAGATAGGCCTAGAGAAAGATTTATTAAATATGGAGTAATTAATCTAAGTAATGAAGAACTCCTCTCTATAGTGCTTAAAACAGGCTATAAAGGCTATTCTGTTAAAGATATATCTAATAATATATTAAAAGAAATAAAAGATATAACAGATTTAAAAGAATTAACTATAAATAAACTTATTAGAATAAATGGAATAGGGGAGGTAAAAGCAATTACTCTACTATCTGCTATAGAGTTAGGTAGGAGAGTATATTCTAATAAAAATAATATTATAATTAAATTAAATAATTCTAAAGAAATATATAATTATATAAAAGATAAACTAATATATAAAAAACAAGAATATTTTTATTGTTTATATTTAGATACAAATAATAAATTAATTGAAGATAAATTACTATTTATAGGTACTCTAAATAAAGCTAATATTCGCCCAAGAGAAATATTTAAATATGCATATATAAATGATTCTACTAAAATAATACTTATTCATAATCATCCCTCTAATAACGTTATTCCATCTAAAGAAGATATTATTTTGACTAAAAATATTATAGATATAGCTAAGATACATAATATAAAAGTATTAGATCATATTATTGTAGGATTAAATAATTATTATAGTTTTTATGATAATAATGATATATAATGTTTACTTTTACTTGACATTATGTATTTTTTTATTATACAATTAAAGTAACAATAGGAGGTTTATATGGAGAGAATTAATAAGATATTAAGTGAATCTGGAGTATCAAAAGTTAAATTAGCTAAATACTTAGGTGTTAGTAGACAAATGGTATATAATTATTTAGAAATGGATTCTATAAATGATTGGCCATTAGAGAAAAAAATAAAATTATTTTCTTTATTAAATATTAAATCTATAGATGATATAGATGATATAGTAGTAGATAATGATTTTATTAAACATATTAATGGTTTAATAAATGATGACTACTCTACTTTAATAGAGAAGGGGAACCTTTATTTTGATGGTATTAATCAAAATGATCAAAAGACATTTAATGATATTATATATTTATTAAAAGATAAATTATCTAATAATACATTAGAAGCATCTAAAACTTGCAAATATTTATATTATTTTATAGAAGCTTTAGAAACAACTCCAGACTTAAAATACGTTTTAGGATATATAGCTAAGACTACAGGTTTTGTACCAGTTGATGAATATGTATATGATGCTGATAGTCAATTTGCATTTGAAAGTATATTCTATTCAGCTATGATGATGTATAAGAATGGTTCTGCATCACGTGAAAAGATAATCGAAGTACATAAGAAATTTGAAGCAGAAATTGAAAATAAACAAGAAGAAAAATTATCTAGAACACAAGAACTATATACAACACAAGCTCAAGCATTAAAAGAATTAGGATACACTGAATTAACGAAAGAAAATGCTGCAGAAGTACTAGAAAAGATGGCAGAAATTGAATCTAGAAAGATATAATGACTATTTCATATAATAATTATTATGTAAACTTTTAAAAGAATTAAAATAAAGACAGCTTATTAAGCTGCCTTTTTATTATTCTCTTCTTCTCTTTCTAATATTAATTTTTTAATATTATTTATATCTATTATATGATGTTTTTCTAAATTAATTTTATCTGATTTATATTCCTTTATTGGACCAATACTATGTACATATTCAGAGGAATTATCATATCCATTTATTAATAGTATTTTTCTTTCTTTACCATCAGGTAATTTTTCAATACTCTTAGTCATTTTTACATTAGTTAAACGACATAATCTAACATGTATTCTATCAGATTGATTTGTATGATAGAATTCTCTTATTATATGTAGATTATTACTATTATAGTTTGGTGAGGTAATTACACATGATTTTCCATAATAACCAGTTTCTACATTATATACGCGTACTTTTCTTATATAATATTTAGAACCGTCCATAGTAAGAATATCTGCTTTTTTATCAAATGTTTTTTCTATTAAATTTATAGGTTTTTTCTTACTCATATGCATACCTCCCTTCTAAAAAAGATAGGTTAATATAATAACATATTTTTAAGGGCTTTGTCAAATAGTTTTATCACTACTCTACTCTATTAGTATACTTATATTTTACAAAGGAATTTAATTTATATTTATAAATAAAATAAATAATATTATAATATATTTAGAGGTGTCTTATGAAAAAGAAAAAATTTAAACTATCTAGTTTATTTATAGGTATATGTTTCTTATTCTTTCTAACTATGTTCTCTTTTTCTTTATATAATATTATTAAATGGAATATAGATGCTAGAAAGACGAATGAACAAATAGATAATTTAAAAACTATTACTAAGATTGAAGAAGTAAAAGATAATGAAAATACTGAGATAATTGGAGAAAATATTGATTATGCTAATCCTTATTGGGATTATATAAAATATGATCTAATTAATGTTAATTTTGATGAATTATTAGAACAAAATGATGAGACAGTAGCATGGATACAAGTAAAAGGCACTAATATTAATTATCCTGTTGTTAGAGCCTCAAATAATGATTATTATTTAACTCATTCATTTAATAAATATTATAATGAAGCTGGATGGGTATTCATGGATTATAGAAATACTGGTAATGAAAAGAATACTATTATATATGCTCATGCTAGATTAGATAAAACTATGTTTGGATCATTAAAAACTGTTATTAGTGATGATTGGCTTAATGATACATCTAATTATGTAGTTAAACTATCTACTCCTACTGAAAATACATTATGGCAAGTATTTAGTGTATATCATATACCTACTACTAATGATTATTTATATACAGATTTTTATACTGATGAAGATTTTAATAATTTTACTAATATGCTTATAGGTAGAAGTGTATATAATTTTAATACTACAGTAGATTCTAGTGATAGAATACTTACTCTATCTACTTGCTATAGAAATGATGAAAAAGTAGTATTACATGCTAAATTAATAAAAAGAGAAGCTAGAAACTAACTTCTCTTTTTTCTTATCCTATAAAATAATAATATACCAGATATAGATCCTATCATATCTATAAATATATCTCTAACTTCCCCACTTCTATTATTTATAAACATTTGATGTAATTCATCAAAGAAAGCATATGTAATACATAATATAAAGGCATTTATAAGACCTTCTTTATCATTTTTAAAGTTCATTACACTAAATATACCTAGAATAAGATATATTAGTATATGAGCAAGTTTACGTACTATAAATGAATATACTTCTGGGTTACAATTACTAATAAATTTACATATACTAGAATTAATAACACCATCACTTAATATAGTAGATTCATTACCTGTTTGATTAGATAATAAAAATATAACTATCATCCATAGAATTAATACAATTACTTTAAGTATTTTAACTGTTTTCATTAGTAATTCCCCTTCCCTAAAATATTATATATTTTTTATATTAAAAGTCAATAAAAGAGCTATTTAAGCTCTTTCATTACTTTATCTATTAAATTATATAATCTTTCATTAGATTTTTCTAATGATATATCATTTACAATGAAATATACTTTTAACTTAGGTTCTGTACCACTAGGTCTAATCATAAAATATTCATTATCATTAAGTATTATTTTTAATGTATTAGATTTTAATTCTTTAGACTCTAAATAATCAATTATTTGAGCATTAAATATATTATCTTTTCTAATCTTATTCATTAATACTTCTCTATCTTTAAGATTATCAAATTTTATAGACATAGTCTTATGACTATAATAACCAAATTTAGAATATATTTCCTCTAAATATTCTTTTAAAGTTATATCTTGACTCTTTAAATAACATAGTATTTCAATCATAAATATAATTGAAGAAAAACTATTTTTATCATTAACATCGATATTAAATACATATCCTAAACTTTCTTCAAAACCAAATAAATAGTTATCTGGATCTTTCTCTTTAACTGCAATTACATTCTTACATCCAGTTAAACATTCTACTACATTTGCTTGATAATAATCTGCTATTTTATCAAACATATTAGAAGATACTATACTTCTAACAACATAATTACCTTTAACAACTTTAATATTATTAAGTAAATAATATAAGAATATAATTCCTATAATATTTCCATTTAAAGGTATATAATTACCATTATCTCTATATAGTACCCCTATTCTATCAGAATCAGGATCAGTTGCTAAAATAACATCGCTTTTTAATTCTTCAGCATATTTTTTAGCTAGTCCATAGTTTTCTTCTATTTCTGGATTTGGTGATGGTGCAGTAGTAAATTCTGAATCTATTTTACATTGTTCATTTACAAGATTATATCTTATTCCATATTTTTCAAATATAAATGGTACAGTTCTAATACCTGTTCCATGAAAAGAAGTATAAGTTATTTTTAATTTATCAGCGTATTTATCAATTAAATCTTTATTAATAATTACTTTCTCATTTTCTAAATTAAAACTTTCTATTGTAGATTCATCAATATAATTAAATAAATTATTACTTATAGGGGCTTCTTTTACATCAGTATAATCCACTAAATTTATTTCTTTTAGTATATCTTTATCAACTCCTGATACTATTTGCCCACCATTAGGGCCATATACTTTATAACCATTATATTCTTTTGGATTATGACTAGCAGTAATAACTATACCTCCTGAAGCTTTTAGATATTTAGTAGCAAAAGATACAAATGGTGTACTAGATATATCTTTAGTAATATATGTTTTAATACCATTATAGTTAAGAACACTAGCTGCTAGAAAAGCAAATTCTCTAGAATTCATCCTAGTATCATAACCAATTACTACACTAGGATCTTTAAAATTCTTATTTAAATAATTAGATAATCCAAGTGTAACTTTACCAATAGTATATTTATTTAATCTTGAATTACCTAATCCCATTAACCCTCTGATACCTGCAGTACCAAATTCTAAATCATCAGCAAAGCATTTACTAATTTCTTCTTCACTCATTTTAGATAATATATCTTTATCTTCTTTAGATACGAAATCTAACCATCTTAAATATTCTTTATTCATTATAACTCCTTTCTATAATACTCTACAGTTATAGTAGTTCCATCTGGATTTGTTTCTTCTCTTGTTTTTATATGTTCAGTAAATCCATAATGCTTGTATATTTCTTTATTCCTTAATTCATCTGGTTCAACTCCAATAGTTGCATATTTATATCCTCTTTCTTTTAAATCATTAATCAAAAAATTATATAATATAGAAAAATATCCTTTATCTCTATAATCAGGCATAGTTCTAAAAGCAAGTAAGTATGCAGTTTCTCCATTAATTAAATCTTCAGAATTCTGTATTAATTTTCCATTAATAGCTGCAGTTGCTTCACATATGACTTTACCATTTAATAAGCCATGATAATTAATTGTTCTATTATTTTTAATATTATCTATAGCATTTTCTTTCCATTTAATCCAGTTTTCTCTATCTTCAGGATCATTTTCTATATAAAAATCCATCATAGCTGCGACTTCTTCTAAAGTAGCTATTTTACATATATAATCATTCATCTTTCAACCTCCTTTTAACTAATAATATTAGTTCTAATGGGCCATTATTTTTATTTAATACTATTAATAAACTTTGTAGTTTAGTTTTTAAACAAATATTATTTTTTACAGATTCAAAATCAAAATTATTAATATTATATTCATTTATAAAATTATCTATATCATCTTTTAATTTCTTTAATTCATATTCTTTTAGATCATATTCATCCATTTCAAGAAGTCCATAATATGCTTCGATTAATAGATTTAATTTTTCTTCTAATGTGTTCATTTTTTACTCCTTGGGTGTGCTTCATCATAATTTTCTTTTATATAATTATCTGATACATGAGTATATATTTGAGTAGTTTCTATATTTTCATGGCCAAGCATAGTTTGAATACTTCTTAAATCTGCGCCATGATTTAGTAAATGAGTTGCAAAACTATGTCTAAGTGTATGTGGACTAAGTTCTTTTTTAATACCTTTTTCTTTTGCAATAGTTTTAAGTATTTTAAAGAAACCTTGTCTTGTTAATTTATCTCCTCTAGAATTAAGAAATAATATATCACTTTCTTTGTTTTTTAATAGAGTATTTCTATATATATTTATATATTCACTTAAATATTTAGTAGCAATATCATCGATAGGAACTATTCTTTCTTTAGACCCTTTACCAAATACTCTTACTAAATTCATATTAAAATCTATATTATTTACCTCTAAATTAAGTAATTCACTAACTCTTAATCCTGATGAATACATTAACTCTAACATAGCTTTGTTTCTATATGAAAAAGCATCATTTAAATTAATATCTAGTAATTTATTTATATCATCTTCACTTAATACTTTAGGTAACTTTTTAGGAGTCTTTAATCCAGTGATTTCATCACAAGGATTAATTTTAATACTATTATTTTTTTCTAGAAATTTAAAATAATTTTTAATAGATACTATATGTCTATTAATACTTCTAGGATTAATCTTATTATTTAAATATCCTAAATAACTAATAACATCATCTTTAGTAATAAATTTATAACTTTTATTAGTAAATTTATAAAAATCTTCTAAATCTCTTTTATAAGAATCTATTGTATTAATACTTAATTGTCTTTCTATTTTTAAATAATTAATATAATCTTCTATTTCATTAATCATACTCTACCCTCTCTATAATTATAACATGTGTTAATATATTATGTAAACTAAGCATATATAAACTTAACACTTTTTATGATATAATATCTCTAGGTGATATTTATGAGAGAACCATTAGCAATACTTATGAGGCCAAATAAATTAAATGATGTCATTGGGCAAGATCATTTAGTAGGAAAAGATGGTCCAATTAGAAATTTTGTTAAAAATAAGAGATTATTCTCTATGATATTATATGGTAATCCTGGTATAGGTAAAACTAGTATTGCTACTGCTATTGTAAATGAACTTGATATGAAATATAGATTTTTTAATGCAGTAACTAATGATAAGAAAGATCTAACAGTAATTATTGAAGAAGCTAAATTATATAATGGTATTATATTAGTATTAGATGAAATACATAGACTTAATAAAGATAAACAAGATATATTATTACCTCATTTAGAATCAGGTCTTATTACTTTAATTGGTTTAACTACTTCTAATCCTTATCATAGAATTAATCCTGCGATTAGATCTAGATGTACAGTATTTGAACTTCATGATTTAACTACTGAAGATATAATTAAAGGCTTAAATAAAGCTATTAAAAGCCCTTATTTAAAGGATATTAAGATTAGTAAGGAAAATATCAAACAAATAGCAAAACTCTCTTCATGTGACCTTAGAAGTGCTTATAATTTACTAGAAATGTGTTATTATTCTTCTAGTAGTAAAGAAATAACTAAAGATACTATTTTAAGTATTACAAATAAGCCTATATTTAATTCTGATAAAGATGAAACTAATCATTATGATTTATTATCTGCTTTTCAAAAATCTATTAGAGGATCAGATGTAAATGCTGCCCTTCACTATTTATCAAGATTAATAATGGAAGGAGATTTAGATTCTATATATAGAAGAATGACTGTTATTGCATATGAAGATATAGGGCTTGCTGCTCCTTTAATAGGAGTTAAAGTAGAAGCTGCTATTAATGCATCAGAAAGAGTTGGTCTTCCAGAAGCTAGAATAATACTTTCTAAAACAATAATAGAAATGTGTTTAAGCCCTAAATCTAATTCATCAGTAGTAGCAATAGATAAAGCATTAAATGATTTAAATAATGGTATATATCCAGTTCCAGAAACTATAAGAATAGATTCAAAAATATATAAGTATCCTCATGATTATCCAGGCGCTTATGTTAAACAACAATATATGCCAGATAATTTATTAAATAAGAAGTATTATAAAGCTAAATTAACTTCTAAATATGAAAAAGAATTAAATGATATATATGAAAAAATAGAAAAAATAAACAAGACATCTTAATGTCTTGTTTTTATTAAACTTATCTTTTTAGGTTTAATACCTAATATTCTTTTATTAACTTCGATTCTATGATTTAAATTATTTAATTTATTTCGTTTAGATAATAGTGAACCTCTCATTTTCCCAAATAAATATTTATCCTCTCTACTTGCAGTTATTTCTTGATAAAGTCCTATACTAGCTACTCTTTCACTTAAACCTAAAACATCAAGTGCTACCATATTTCTTTCATCAATAAATAAATTTGTTTCATCAATTAATTTTCTTCTTTGTTCATCACTTAATACTATTTTATTTTCCATAAATACCTCTACTTAATAAACATTGCATCTCCGAAGCTAAAGAATCTATATTTTTCTTTAACAGCTTCATTATATGCATTTAATATATTCTCTTTTGTACTAAAAGCACTAACTAACATAACAAGTGTTGATTTAGGTAAATGAAAATTAGTTATTAAAGCATCAATAGCTTTAAATTTATATCCAGGATAAATAAATATATCTGTCCAACCAGAACATTCTTTAAATTCATTATATAAATTCATAATAGTTTCAAGAGTTCTAGTAGTAGTTGTACCTACAGATATTATTCTTCTTCCATCTTTTTTAGCTTTATTTAATACTTCTGCTGTTTCTTTAGACATAGTATAAAATTCACTATGCATTTTATGATTAGTAACATCTTCTACTTCAACTGGTCTAAATGTACCTAGTCCTACATGAAGAGTTATTTCTTCAATTAATATACCTTTTTCTTTAATCTTAGAAAGTAATTCTTTGGTAAAATGAAGACCTGCAGTTGGAGCAGCAGCTGAACCTACTTCTTTAGCATATACTGTTTGATATCTATCTTTATCTTTTAATTTTTCATGTATATATGGAGGTAATGGCATTTCACCTAATCTATCTAATATTTCAAGTAATATTCCATTATATATAAATTTATATTGTCTTATACCCTCTTCACCTTCATAAACACATTCTGCACTTAATTCATCACTAAATTTAATAATAGATCCTACTTTAACTCTTTTAGCAGGTTTACTAAGGCATTCCCAAGTATCTTCTCCTAAATCTTTAAGCATTAATACTTCTATTACGGCATCTGTATCTACTTTATGCCCTATTAATCTTGCAGGCATAACTTTAGTATTATTAAGAACTAATACATCCCCAGGATTAAGATAATCTATAATATCATAGAAATTTTTATGTTCTAATTCTCCAGTTTTTCTATCCATTACTAGTAATCTAGACTTATCTCTATCTTTAATTGGAGTTTGTGCTATTAATTCTTCAGGTAAATAATAATCAAAATCACTTGTCTTCATTTAAATCACCTTAAGGTATTATAGCACAAAAAAAGCAATATTAATTGCTTTTTTAAAATAAACTATCTATTTTACTTATTTTTAAATGTTCATATGCTTTTTCAGTAACCATTCTACCTCTATTGGTTCTTTTTAAATAACCATTTTGAAGTAAATAAGGTTCATATACATCTTCAATAGTAGCTTTTTCTTCACCTATAGAAGATGCTAAAGCATCTATTCCTACAGGGCCACCATTAAATTTAGTAATAATAGTATTAAGAAGTTTATGATCAAGTTCATCAAGTCCTTCTCCATCCACTTTTAATTTATCTAAGGAAGATTTAGTTATTTCTTCTGTAATACTATCAAGTTCATTTACTAATGTAAAATCTCTAACTCTTTTAAGTAATCTATTTGCTATTCTAGGAGTACCTCTACTTCTTTTAGCTAGTTCTAGCGCTGCATTATCATCAATTGATATATCAAATACTTTAGCAGTTCTCTTAACTATTTTAATTAAATCATCAGTAGAATAATAATCTAAATGAGATATTATTCCAAATCTATCTCTAAGTGGACTAGAAAGATCTCCTATACGTGTTGTTGCTCCTACTAATGTAAATGGAGGCAAATCTATTTTAATACTTCTAGAAGAACTATCTCCATTAATTATAATATCTAAAGTAAAATCTTCCATTGCAGAATATAATACTTCTTCAATATATCTAGGTAATCTATGTATTTCATCAATAAATAATACATCTCCTTCACTTAAAGAAGTAAGTATTGCTGCTAGATCACCAGTCTTTTCAATAGCAGGACCACTAGCAGTCTTAACATTAACTCCAAGTTCATTAGCTATTATATATGCAAGTGTAGTTTTACCTAGTCCTGGAGGACCATATAATAATACATGATCAAGTGATTCATTTCTAAGTTTAGCAGCTTTTATAAATACATCAAGATTACCTTTAACATCATCTTGACCTATATATTCTCTTAAATACTGAGGTCTAAGTTTATATTCATCTAAATCAAGTTCTGATTCATTAGGATTAATAATTTCATCCATAATATCACCTCTTTTCTATTTTAATAATAATTTTAATGCTTCTTTAATTCTATCTTCTATTTTTAACGAACTATCTATATTAGGTAATATTTTATTGATTTCAGGAGTCTTATAACCAAGGCCTAATAAAGCATCTTTTAGTTCATTATCACTAACTTTAACTTCATCTTTATTAACTAATTTACCCTTTAAATCAAGAATGATTTGTCTAGCAACTTTATCTCCGATTTTAGGGAATTTCTTTAAATAATTGATATTACCATTTTCTATTTCTTTCATTAATTCATCAGAAGATACAGAAAGTAATGGTAATGCCATTTTAGGGCCTAATCCTTTAACATCAATTAATTTTAAAAACATATTCTTTTCATCTATATCTTTAAACCCATATAAAGTGTTATCATCTTCTCTAATTTGTTGATATATAAAAACTTTACATTCATTATCTAATCTATAAGAATATGGATTAGAAGTATATACTTTATATCCAATATTATTATTTTCTATTACTATATATTCAGGATATATATAAGTTATCTTTCCTATAATGTATTCGTACATTTTATCACCCATTATAATTATAGCATACATATATTTGGAAAAACAATCGAACAAATAAAAAAACTATGATAAATCATAGTTTATTTAGTATCTTTCTTAACACATACACCATATCCAGGTTTATCACCAGCTACATATTTTTCTTTAGCCATTTCGCATGTTCTTTTGGTCATATAATCAGTAATATGGCCTCCAAATTTATTTAATAAAACAAGGAATAGTGTTATTAATAACGTAATAATTATAATAGTTTTTAATAAATCATTTAAATTTTTACTATTTATTTTCTCTATCATACTATCACCTAGTATAATTATTACATATTTTTTTAAAATAATCAATCTTCTAATGTATATTCAAATTCATAATTGTCTATTCTAACTAAATCTCCTTCTTGAATACCCATTTTTCTTAATTCTTCATCTACACCCATTCTTCTAAGTTTATTAGAAAATCTTCTAACACCTTCATCAGTAAATTTAGTCATTTTAAATAATTTTTCTATTCTATCACTATGAATAACATAAACATCATCTTCTTTAGTAATAGTAAATGGTTGTTCTTCTTTAAATTTATATAAAATATGGCTTTCTATTTCATCTTCAGTATATAAATCTTCAGAAAATATTTCATCTAATTTATTAGCAATTACTATTAATAAATCATCAATACCAGTATTATTAATAGCACTTATTTCATATACATCTTTTTTAACTTTTTTCTTAAATTCTTTTAAATTTTCTTCTGAATCAGGCATATCCATTTTATTAGCTACTATTATTTCTTCTTTTTTAGTTAATTTTTCTGAATAACTATTAAGTTCATTTCTAATAACTAAATAATTATCATATGGATCTCCTTCAATACCAGACATATCTACTATATGTACTATTATTCTAGTTCTTTCAATATGTCTTAAGAATTTATCACCAAGGCCTACACCTTCAGAAGCTCCCTCTATAAGCCCTGGAAGATCTGCTACTACATAAGATCTACCATCTTTAGTTTTAACCATACCAAGATTTGGACTTAATGTTGTAAAGTGATATGCTCCTATTTTAGGTTTAGCTGCACTTATTTTAGATAAGAATGTAGATTTACCTACTGAAGGTAATCCAACTAATCCTACATCTGCTAGCATTTTTAATTCTATTTTTAAAGCTTTTTCTTCTCCTGGTTCACCATTTTCAGAGAAATTAGGGGCAGTATTAGCATGTGTTTTAAAGGCAGCATTGCCTCTTCCACCTCTTCCACCTTTAGCTACTACTACTTCATCATTTTCTTTGGTTAAATCAGCAATTATTAGGCCTGTATCAGTATCTTTAATAACAGTTCCTAGTGGTACTTTAACATATATATCTTCTGCCATAGCACCAAATTTATTGCTACCTTTACCATTTTCTCCTTTTTTACCTTTTATTTCTTTTTGATATTTTAAATCTAAAAGAGTATGAAGACCTTTATCTACTTTAAAGATAATAGAGGATCCTTTACCTCCATTACCACCATTTGGTCCACCCATAGGTACATATTTTTCTCTTCTAAAACTAGTACATCCATTACCACCGTCACCAGCTTTAACTTTAAGTACTACTTCATCTACGAACATATTATCACCCCTTAATTCTTAAAAGATGCATCAACATAATATATTTGTCTATGTTCTTTAAAATATTGTTTTTCAAAGTCAGTCATTACATTATCTATTTTTCTTTCATCATTATGTAAATCCATACTAACTCTATTAAATGTATACCAATATTTACTTAAACTTTCTAAAGCTGATGCAAATAATATTTTATTATCAGTCTTTAATATAATATGTTTATCTTTTCTAAATACTCTATCATATATTCTTAAATAACTTTCATGAGTAAATCTCTTTCTTTCATCTTGTTTTTTAGGCCAAGGTTCAGAGAAAGTAAGATATATAGTATTTATATCTTTCTTAAATATATTAGCTAAGTCACTTGCATTAGCATGAATCATCTTTAAGTTATTTAATTTATAATTATTTGCTTGTTTTAAAGCATATGCAATTTGATTTTTATCTAGTTCTAATCCTATAAAGTTAAGATTTGGATATTTCATAGCCATACCTATTATAAAACTACCTCTACCCATACCTAGTTCAAGCATAATTGGATTATTATTACCAAATACACTAGACCAATTACCTATATTCTTTTCAGGATTTCTAACTAATATTTTGCTATCATCAATTATTTCACTAGCATTTTTTACAACGTTATATCTCATAACACACCTCATTTTTATTTTACTATATATTTAAAAAAACATCATCACATGATGATATTTTTATGCTTCGTATACACTAACTTGTTTCTTATCTTTACCTTTTCTTTCAAACTTAACTGTTCCAGTTACTTTAGCAAATAAAGTATGATCAGTACCCATACCTACATTAGTTCCTGGATAAATTTTAGTTCCTCTTTGACGATATAAAATAGAACCAGCAGAAACAACTTCACCATCACTAGCTTTAGCACCTAGTCTTCTACCAGCAGAATCTCTTCCGTTATGAGTAGAACCTTGAGCTTTAACGTGTGCGAATTTTTGTATATCTAAAATCATTCTAATCATGATATTACCTCCTTATAATTTTTATATAATCTTTATAATCTTTTTCAAGATTTTCTAAAAGAAGTATCATATTATTAAGTAATTTATTTACTATTTCATCTTCTTTTAATTTTCTAATAATAATTTCATTATCTAAATCACTATAATCTATAGCATCAGGATTAATTTCAATTATTGCATTAATAGTAGTAATAACTATAGATGATACAGAAGCACATACAATGTCTTTTCCTTTATCATCATATCCTGCATGACCTTTAATAGTAATTAGATTATCTTTTAATTCGACTTTTATCATAGCAAAATCCTTATTTTATAGATTTAATAACTACTTGAGTATATGGTTGTCTATGACCTTGTCTTTTTCTGAAGTTGTTCTTTTGAATATATTTAAATATTCTAATTTTTCTTTGTTTTCCTTGTTTAACAACTTCACCAGTAACTACAGCACCTTCTACATAAGGATGTCCAATAACATCACCTAGCATAAGTACATTAGTAAACTTAACAGTTTTACCTTCTTCAACGTCTAATTTTTCTACATAAATAGTATCGCCTTCAGTAACTGTATATTGTTTACCACCAGTTTCAATTATAGCTTTCATTTTAACGCCTCCTTTATAATTTTCTTAAGACTCGCCTAATAGGTAACTTACGTTTTATAACCATTTTCGTGCGGTTGTAAGCCAATTAAGGCATTACAAACGTTATAATTTTAACATTTTTATATATAAAAGTCAATGTTTTTATAATAAAAAACTAGTGTTTACACACTAGTTAAAATAACTTACCTATTACTACCATAACTATTGATACTGCTACTAATATCATTAGTTCTGTAGGTATAAGTTTACTATATTTTTCATTCATATCTAATATTTCTTTTCTGATTTGTAAATTATTAACATTTTTACCAATAAGTATTTCACTTTTTGCAGTAAAACTATTTATATCATCTTTATATATACTTTTATTATTAACATTATCATATCCTGCATATTTTTTATCTGGTTCAATCGCCGAATATAAACTATTAATCTTACCCGTAAATAATGTTGTACCTACTAAAAATGCCGATATTAATACCAATATTGGGAATAATATATATGTAGATCCATATAAGGTTCTAATAAAAGGAACAATCGCTAGTAATGCAAATACTATAATAGCAGGTATAATACCTATAGAAAAGCCTATTTTATTAGTTATAGAACCTTTCTTTTTAATAACATCATCATATCTTTCAGGAGCATTTAATACCTTACTTTTAATTAATTCATATACATCGTTTAATGTATTATCAGAACTACTAATATTAGTAGTAATATTCATTTTATTTTCATATATATACATTTGAATACTATTAGATATTGAATTAGTTTGATAACCAACTCCTTTTGAATAATATATATGGCATCTAAACCACATATCTTTAATTTCAGTAAGTCTAGTATTATATAAATTTAAAAATGCTTCATAAGTATCTACAGTTATTGTAGTTGAATCATAAAAATTAAATGTACATTTAATATTCATATCTGGTCTCTTAAAAGCCCATATTTGATTTTCACTTTCTATATTTGCATTTTTAATTTCTTCTTCTTTGCTTAACTCACTAATTCTAATAAATTCTGCATTAATTTTTTCAAATATTTCTAATAAATCTTCACTAGTAATAATCTTATTAGAAACATCAATTGTATCATTATACATATCATCACCTATTATAATTATAACATAAAAAAGAGTTACTACTATAGTTGTAACTCTCTTTTACGTAAAATCATCTTATTTTTTATTTTTGGTTCTCTCATAGTCTTTATTTCTGACCCAAGTCTTCCTTTTATATTATCAATACTATCTACTTTAAGAGGTACTTTTGCATGCAATGTTTCATATTCATCATTACCAGTACGTACAACAGCAAAATTCTCTAATGAAATTTCACTATCCTCAGTAAACTTAATCATTCTCTTATTTGCTAACACTATATATGGAAGTGATTCATCAAGATTTTCTATCATCTTCTTTAACATACCTGTAGTCCTTTCCGTATATGGATAAGGGTTTAAGCTATGTTGCATTTCTTCCCTAGTAAGATTCTGATAATATTCTTCAGATTGAAGAGTAATATGATACAAACCACCTTTTGTATCACATATTTGAATGGATTTATATTGAGTTGGATCAAATACAGCAGTGCCAGTTCTTAGATATTTTTCTAATGATTCCCTTGAAAGCTTTGTTTTGCTTTCAACAGTACGTATATTATTAAGAAGTTCTACATGTAAAATTGCACTATCACCATCTTTATATGCAACATACTTAACAACATACCCATCAAATATTGCAACATATGGTTTTTCAAAATCAAGTATTTGGTTAACCAAATTTGTTTTTTTAAATAAGCCTACTCTTTCTGTATGTTGAGGAATCCCTGCATATGGGAATCCAAAATTTCTTTCATCAAGTGGATAGGTATTTACAAATCTATTCATTCCATCAAAATTAATTATTGCAGTTTCTCTTCTATCAAATTGAATATCTTTAAGTAAATATTGATAGAACATTAAGCCACCATTACCCCATAACTGTAGATATCCTTGAAATGGTAACATTACTTGAACACAATCATCTTTTACATATTCACTACGCAACCTTTGAGCGATTTCTCTTTCTGACATACAAACCCTCCAAGAAGATTATTCTTCTTCTTTTTCTAATTCTTTAAAATCTTCTAATTTACCATCAGCATTTAATATTTTATTAACTGCTTTAGTAGCATCATCTAATTTTTTAGAACATTCTTTAGCTAATTTCATAGCTTCAGTATATTTATTAATAGCATCATCTAGATCAATATTACCTTGTTCTAATTCTGATACTATTTCTTCAAGTTTATTTAATTTTTCTTCAAAACTTAATTCTTTACTCATTTTTAATCTCCTTTACAGTACTAATTATTTCTCCATTAGATACTTTTATATTTAATGTATCATTAACTTTTACATCTTTTATATCACTAATTACTTTATTATCTATTTTACTAATAGAATAACCTCTTTTTAAAGTATTTAGAGGATTTAATACACTAAGTTTATTAATTAAATTAGAATATTTATTATTCTTATTATTCATATATAAATTAATAATAGTATTAGTTTTATCTATTAAGTTATCTAGTTTTTGTTCTTTTATTTCATATATACTCATTGGATTACTTAGTATATAACTAGATTTAATTCTATCTAATATCTTTTTATTAGTATCTAATATATTATTCATATTTTTACTAGATCTTATTTCTAATTGACTTATTAATTTTAATAAATCAGCTTTAGAAGGCACTGCTATTTCTGCTGCTCCTGTAGGAGTTTCTGCTCTTTTATCTGCAACAAAATCAGCAATTGTAAAGTCTATTTCATGACCTACAGCACTAATTACAGGTGTATTACACTCATATATAGCTCTAGCTACTATTTCTTCATTAAATGCCCATAAATCTTCAATAGAACCTCCACCTCTACCTACAATTAATGTATCTAAATCATAAGTATCAGCAAGTTTAATATTTCTAACTATATCATCCTTAGCTTCTTTACCTTGTACTAAAGATGGGAAAAGAATTACTTCACATAATGGATATCTTCTATTAATAGTAGAAATTATATCTCTTATAGCTGCACCTGTAGGAGCTGTAATAATACCAATTCTTTTAGGAATTTTAGGTATTTCTTTTTTATGTTCAGGATTAAATAATCCTTCTTTTTTAAGATCTGCTTTTAATTTCTCATATAAAGCATATAGATTACCTACTCCATCTTCAATCATTTCATCTACATATATTTGATAATTACCAGTAGATGGAAATACACTAATTCTTCCTCTAACTAATACTTTAGTACCATCAATCGGTTCAAACTGTACGCTTTTAGTTTGAGAAGCAAACATAATTGCACTAATTCTACTTTCTTCATCTTTAATAGTGAAATAAAAATGTCCTCTAGAATGTCTCTTAAAGTTAGATATTTCACCTTTAATAGCAATATTTTGTAAATTAGCATCATTATCAAATTTATACTTTATATAACGAGTTAAAGCTCCAACTGTTATATAATCATTATTCATCTTTATTATCTCCATGATAAATTTTATCAAGTACTGCATTAATCATATCTTTTACTTTATCATCACTATATTCTTTAGCAAGTTCAACAGCTTCATTAATAGCTACTATTTCTGGAGTATCAGTATAGCATAATTCATATATACCCATTCTTAGTATTGCTCCATCTATTTTACCAAGTCTATCAATAGTCCAATCTTTAAGATTCTTATTAGCTATTTTATCTATATCATTTCTGTTTTCTAAAACACCATGTACCATTTCATCAACAAAATCATTATCAACTTCACATACTTCTTTAATAACATCTTCAACTTTATAATCTATATTAGATGCTTCATAAAGAAATATTTGATATAAAATAGTCATAATTTTCTTTCTTAATTCAGTTCTATTCATATTTCATCACCTCTTTAATTATATCAAAAAAAGTCTCCAATATGAAGACTTATTTATTAATTAATTATACCTAATACTATAGTTACTATTCCTAAAACCATATGAGTTAATATAACACCACATAGGTTTTTATCTTTTTTATAAAATATATATAATATTATTCCTATAATAAATGTTAATACACAAGTTAAAATATCTCTATATATTATATGAACAAATGAATAACATAAACTAGATATAATTATCCATATATAATTATATTTGCTATTTATATCAAAATATCCAAAAACTCCTCTATATAGAAATTCTTGTATTGGACAAGATATAAATACATAAAATATATAAAATAATAATGTTTCATTAGGATTATATTTATCTAGATGTAATAATTTAAGAATCAATACTATTATTATACATATTGCTATTAATATTAAATTTCTTTTAATAGATTTAAATAAATTAACTTTAGTTATTCCAAGTTCATTATTTTTAACTTTAAACAATTTCATTAATAAAAATATAAATATTCCTATACCTGTTAATAAGTAAAATTTTATATCATATAAATAATTATTACACAGTATTAAAATAGGAACTATTATATATATTAATAATATAATTGCTAATAATAATTTGTTTTTCAAATTATAATCCTTTCTATTCTATTTAAATAAACTCTTTAATACTTTATTAATAATTCTATTTAATAGTTTATCAGTAGTTTTATTTACTACTTTTTTACCTAGTTTATACTGAGGTGTATTTTTCTTTTCTCTTTCTTGTCTATTTTTTTCTTTTTCTTGAAGTGCTTTAGCTTTTTCTTCTTCTTTTAATCTTTTAGCTTCTTCTTTTTCTTTATTTATTTCTTCTTTTTCTATATTTTCTTTTTCTCTAGTCTCATTAATTATTTCAGAAGCTGATCTATCATTAATATCTTCATCATATTTACCTGCAAGTGGACTTTGATTAATAATTCTATTTCTAGTCATATCATCAATTACACCAATTTTACTTTGTGGAGGTAATATAAATACTCTTTCACATACTTCAGGTTCACCTTTTTCATTTTGAAAACTTACTATTGCTTCTCCAGTACCAAGTTCAAGTATAGTATCATATGTCTTGAACTTAGGATTAGTTCTAAATGAATCTGCTGCAGCTTTAGCTATTTTTTGATCTGCTGGTGTATATGCTCTTAAATTATGTTGAACTCTATTACCAAGTTGATCTAAAACTGTTGCTGGTATATCAGTTGTATAATGAGAAATAAAGTATAAACCTATACCTTTAGATCTAATCAATCTAACTATTTTTTCTACTTGTTTTAATCTATATGGAGGCATTTCTCTAAATAGAAAGTAAGCTTCATCAAAGAAGAATACTATTTTTGGTATATCTAAATCTCCAACTTCTGGCATTGAATCATATAATCTAGTTAGTAAACAAAGCATAACTGCAGAATATAAATCTGGATTTTTATATAATTCAACTGCATCAAGTATATTAATAATTCCTTTACCATTATTATCTATTGATACTAAATCATGAATATTAAGTTCTGGTTCTCCAAAGAATTTAGATAATCCTTGGTTTTCAAGAACACTAAGACTTCTAAGAATTACTCCAACGCTTTGAGTAGTGACATTACCATATGTTGTAGTAAGTTCATTTCTTATCTCACCAACTCTATTTAAAGCTTGTTTTAAATCATCAAGTGTATCTAAATCCCAGTTTTTATCTTCAGATACTTTAAATACTATATTTAAAACACCTTCTTGAGCTTCAGAAAGACCAAGCATAATAGATAATACATTTACTCCTACATCAGATACTTTAAATCTAATTGGGTGTCCATTTAGTCTATAAACATCCCAAAATCTAACAGGAAATTCTTTTACTTCAAAATTATCTAATTTAAGATTACTAACTCTCTTAGCAATATTATCATTCATTTCTCCAGTTACTGCAGTACCTGCTAAATCACCTTTAACATCTGCCATAAATACAGGTACACCTAAATCAGAAAAACTTTCTGCCATTACTTTAGAAGTAATAGTTTTACCAGTACCAGAAGCACCAGTAATAAGACCATGTCTATTTGCCATACTAGGTAATAAACATACTTCTTTATCATTATTTTTACCTATTAAAAGTTTATTATTAATATACATAAATACCTCCTATATTAATCTTTTTCTTCTTCATTAGCTTCTTTTTTTAACTCAAATAATGTATTTAAAGCATCCATTGGAGTTATATTAAGAACATCTAATTCTTTTAATTTATTAAGTGTTTTTGATTCTTTACGTTCTTCTACCAGAGGAAGAGTAAGTTCTATTACTTTTTCCTTCTTTGATGTACTTTCATATGATTTTAATATTTCATCTGCTCTTTTTAATAAAGAATCTGGTAATTTAGCAAGTTTTGCTACATGAAGTCCATATGATTTATCAATAGATCCTTCTTTTATTTTATGTAGGAATGTTACATTACCATTTTCTTCGATTGCAGATACATGTACATTTCTTAAATGATTTAATCTTTGATCTAAATCAGTTAATTCATGATAGTGAGTTGAGAAAAATGTTTTGGCTCCTACTTTATCATGAATATATTCAATTATAGCTGCTGCAAGTGCCATACCATCATAAGTAGCAGTACCTCTTCCTAGTTCATCAAATAAGATTAAACTATTTTTAGTAGCATGCATAATAGCATTATTAGCTTCTTCCATTTCTACCATGAAAGTAGATGATCCAGATACTAAATCATCACTTGCCCCTATTCTTGTAAATATTCTATCAAATACAGGTATATTAGCCTCTTTACAAGGTACAAATGAGCCTATTTGAGCAAGGATAGATATAATTGCCATTTGTCTTTCATAAGTTGATTTACCAGCCATATTTGGCCCTGTTATAAGCATAACTATATCATCTTTATCAAAGTATATATCATTAGGAGTAAACTCTCCATTCATTACTTTTTCTATAACAGGATGTCTACCTTCTTTAATATCAATAATATTATCTTTATTAAGTTTAGGTCTTACAAAATTATTTTCTTCTGCTACTACTGATAGAGACTGTAATACATCTATATCAGATAATATTTTAGATAAATCTTGAAGATCTGGTATATATTCTTTAATTTTATTTCTTATTTCTATAAATAAATCATATTCTATTTGAATAATTTTTTCTTCTGCATGAAGTATTAATGCTTCTTTTTCTTTTAATACAGGAGTTATATATCTTTCCCCAGTAGATAATGTTTGTTTTCTTTCATATCCAAATTCTGGTTTAATATCTTTCATAGCACCCTTAGATACTTCAATATAGTATCCAAATACTTTATTAAATCCTACTTTTAAAGTCTTAATTCCTGTCCTTTTTCTTTCTTCTTCCTCTAAAGAAAGTACAAAATCTTTATTATTCTTTCTAGAATTCTTTAATTCATCAAGATCTTTATTATATCCTTCTTTGATTAAATATCCTTCTTTTAAAGTAATTGGAGCATCTTCATAAATAGATTTCTCTAGTAATTCATATAAATCTTTAAATTCATTTATTTCACCGAAACCTAATTTCTTCATAATTTCATTAATCTTAGGTAAGGTAGAAAGAGATACTTTTAATTGAAGTAAATCCCTAGCATTAGCAGATCCATATCCTATTTTACCTACTAATCTTTCTAAGTCATAAACTCTATCAAGTGATTCTCTAAGTTCATCTTTAAGAATAAATTCATTAGATAATTTTTCAATCTTATCATATCTTTTATTTAGTTCATTTATATCTATTAAAGGATTTAATACTAAGTTTTTAAGTCTTCTTGCACCAGGTGCAGTCTTAGTTTTATCTATTAACCAAAGTAATGAATATTTCTTTTCTTTAGTTCTAATATTTTCTACCAGTTCAAGATTTCTTTTAGTATTAATATCCATTCTAAGGAATGAATTTTCATTTACTATATTTACTTTTTGTAAATGATCTATACTTCTTTTTTGAGTATTTTCAAAATAAGATAATAGTTTTTTTATTGATTCAATTATTCTTTCATCTTCAATATCTTCATATATATAATCATAGTTATTTTCTAAGTCTTTATTATTATAAATAGATATAGTTATATTGTATCTTTTTCTAGCTTTATCTAGAATAGTTCTATCAAAGTCTGTATCTATAACTACTTCTTTTATATTTCTTTCGATTATTTCATTAACTACTTTTTCAGGATCATGTTCTATTATAAATGAATTAATTTCTCCAGTAGTTAAATCACTAAATGTTATTACATATGCATATTTAATATCTAGTATTGTACCTATATAGTTATTAGATCCTTCATCAAGTGATTCACTATTCATTACAGTACCTGATGATACTACTTGTACTATATCTCTTTTAACAAGAGTTTTAGTAGTTTTAGGGTCTTCTACTTGTTCACAAATAGATACTTTATATCCTTTTTCTACTAATTTATCTACATATATATTAGCAGCATGAAAAGGAACACCACACATTGGTACTCTTTCTTCTAAACCGCATTGTTTGCCTGTTAAAGTTAATTCTAATTCTCTTGATGCTATAGCTGCATCCTCAAAGAACATTTCATAAAAATCTCCAATTCTAAAGAATAATATAGAGTCCATATTATTTTTTTTAGTTTCTATATATTGTTTCATCATTGGAGATATTTTAGAAATATCTACGTCTTCCATATGCATAATTATTCACCTATAAAAATTATAACATAAAATAAAAAAAGTATTAAGTTTTTACTTAATACTTAATGAATTAATTCTAGTAAAGAATTAAAATCTACTTGTAATAAAAACAATATCATAGTAGCAATAGCAAGACATGGCCCAAATGGAAGCATTGGTTTATCTTTCTTAAGATTAGATATTATTGCAAAAGGAAGTGCTATAAATGATGCTAAGAATATAATTACAATACATAATTTAAAATTCATTACTATTGCAATATATGCCATCATTTTAAGATCACCTTTACCAAGAGATTCTTTTTTAAATACTAAATCTCCTATCTTTTTAATAGCAAACATAATTAAATATACAATTACTACATCAATTACTATATCTATTAGAGCATATCCTAAATCCATTAGATTTAATATTTCTTCATTATAAAATCCTATAAATAGTTTTAAAAGTAATATAATCGATGAAAATACTATTAATACTTCATCAGATATAATCATATATTTAGTATCACTAAAACATATAATTATTAAAGATGTTATAAATAATAAACCAAATACTAATTTTAATATACCAGATTCTTGAAATGATAAATATGTTAATGCAAATAATATACCGGATAATATCTCTATAAATAGATATAATTTAGATATCCTTTGATGGCAATAATTACATCTTCCTCTTTGAATTATAAAAGAAATAATAGGTATTTTTTCATATAATTTTAATTCATGATTACATTTATCACATGTAGATTTCTTAAATATATATTCTCCAATAGGCAATCTATATCCAAGTATTTCTATAAAGAAACTACATAATACTCCAAGTAAAAAGAATAATAATAAATATATATACATATATTCACCTCTATCATAAAAATTATATCATAAAAAATCAAAAAATCTACATTATTGTAGATTTTTATATTTAATATCATTTAGGAATTCTTTAGTTTTTAGATAGTATCCTGTATATCTATCATAATATTCATCAACAAATGCATCTATTTCTTTTTTTATCTTATCAGATACATCTGTTTTAGATATTTTATCAATATCTATAAGATATAACATTCTAATAATTTTTAGTGTTTTAGGATCTACTATTCTTTCATTAGTTTGATGTTCTAAACAAACAAACCCTCCATGTGATGCAGATAAAGTTACCACTTTAGATTTACCACATACAGAGCAAGTTTCAAGATTAGGAGCTACACCAATATATGATAAGTATTTAAGTTCTAGTATATGGCACATTACTTCTGGATCCATCCCTTCATTTATTTTTAATAAACAAGATACTAATATATCATATATATTTTTATTTTCATTTTCTTTTAATACTTGTGAAGTTAAATCAAGCATGAATGATGCATAGCTTATTTTTAATAAATCTTTTCTAATTTCTAGGAATGGATCTATTATAGAGGCATCAATTAAAGTACTTAATTTACCTTCTTTATAACTTATTTGAAATTCTGCATAGGTAAGCTTAGTAGTATAACTTCTAAGTTTATTCTTTAAATTCTTACTACCTTTAGCTATTACTCCAATAATTCCATATTCTTTAGTTATAATATCTAATATTTTAGAACTTTCTTTATAACTTCTTTCATTAAGAATTATTCCATTTACTTTTTCTATTCTCAAGGTATCACCTTATTCAAAATCTTTTTTATCAAAACCTAGTTCTGCTAGTAATTTATCTTTATCTCTCCAATTATTTACTGTCTTAACAAATAATTCTAAATCTACTCTTTTACCTACTAATTTTTCTATATCTTCTCTAGCATTAATACCAATTTCTTTAATCATAGAACCAGATTTGCCTACAATTATCTTTTTAACTGCATCTCTTTCTACAACTATACATGCATTAATAACTACCCTAGATTTATTTTCATCATAATTTTCTATAATTACTGTAGTAGAATATGGTATTTCTTTATCAGTTTTTCTAAATATTTTTTCTCTTATAATTTCAGATACCATAAATTTAACGCTTTGATCTGTATATAAATCATTAGCATAATATGGTGTTCCTTCATTTAAATAAGATTTAATTACATTAAGTAATTCCTCTACATTATTATCTTTTAATCCTGATACTGGTATTATTTCATCAAAATTATATTTGTCTTTATAAGACATGATTAAATCATATAATTCATCTTTTTTAACTTTATCTATTTTACTTAATACTAAGAATACTTTTGAATCATATTCTTTTATTTTATCTAAGATAAATTCATCTCCCTTACCAAATGGTTTAGATGAATCTACTAAGAATAATATAATATCTGTATCAAATACACTATATGTTTCATTATTTAAAAATTTACCTAATTTATTTACTGGTTTATGTACTCCAGGAGTATCTATAAATACTATTTGTGATTCTTCATCATTATATATACCTTGTATATTATTTCTAGTTGTTTGTGGTTTATCTGATGTTATAGATACCTTTTCTTTAATGATTGCATTAAGTAAAGTACTTTTGCCCGCATTAGGTCTACCTACGATTGATACTACTCCTACTTTCATACTCTTTTTACTCCATAACTATCTAATATTTTTTCTTGAAGAGAAAACATTTTTTCTTCATCATCTTTATTCATATGATCATATCCAAGTAAATGAAGAAAACCATGTGTTACTAAGAAGAATAATTCTCTTTTTACTGAATGACCATATTCTTTAGCTTGTTCATATACTCTATCTATTGATATATAAATATCTCCCAAAGTTTTAACAGGTTCATCAATTGTTTCTCCTTCTTCAAGTGCAAATGATATAACATCTGTTTCTCTATCAATACCTCTATACTCTTTATTAATTTTATGAATATAATCATTATCTACAATAATTATAGATATAACTGAATCTTTTATATTCATATAATTAAATAGATATTCTATATAATCATTTAATTCATCAATTTCTTTTAATTTTTCATTAGTCAAATTATTAATCATCTTAAAATCCCCCATAAAGTAGTACTAAAATATAATACAATTATTGCAATAATTATTAATATTAAAACTATATTTTTTATCCATGTTTTCTTTAATACATCTGGTAATTTATCATATATAACTTGTATAACTAAATATACTAAATAACCAAGGAATCCTCCAATTATATTAAGTAATACATCATCTACATCAAATGTTCTACCTATTAATAATTGAGTAAATTCAATTACTAAAGATGTAATAAAAGTAACAATTATTATATAGCTTGGTTTCTTTGTTTTAAGTATAAATGAAACAAAGAATCCAAATGGTATAAATAATAATATATTACCAAGTACATTATGTATAAAGAAACTAGATCCAAATTCATATCTCATTATTTCTTTAAATGGTATAAAATTATTAGTACCATAATTTACATCTTGGAAAGTAACTACATAGAAAAGTATTAATGAATATAGTAAAAATGCTAACATAAATAATTCTCTATATAATTCAAATTTAATCTTTCTAGATAATAAATAAGCAAGTCTTATAGTTACTATTACTACTGTAAATATAATTATCATTGGATAATTATTCTCAAATACAGATATTAATGTGTCTTGTACCATATTATCACATCCCTTAATAAACTTATATTAATATTTTACTATAATATGAATATTTTTTAAATAAAAAAGGATAATTAATTATCCTTTTTATCCATTTCTAATTCAAATATTCTTGATGTTTTGCTTGAATTATATTTTTTTGCTGCGATTAATTCATCTCTTAATAAATTATATACTTCACGAACTTGAGCATAACCACATCTTTCTATTTCATCAAAAATATATTCTGAATCTTCTACAGTTAATCCATCTTTATCTACTGGAGTTATTCTATAATTTCCAAGTTCTGACGCTTTACCAATTGGAGTAATATTAGTAACATTATTAGCATCCATATATTGTTTTAGAATTTCAGCTTTTTCATCACCATACATCCATTTAGTAAATAGATATATACTTCTACTATAAGATGTATCAGTTACATATATGAATTTATTATCACTATTATCTTCAGATCCATTTTTTTCTTCTTCTGCCTTTTTCTCTGCACGAACAGAATCTATAAATTCTTTTCTAATGGCAGAAAATCTATCAAATTCTTCAGGGAATTCTGAACGAAGTGGTCTATATTCAGTAATACTTCTATCATTCATAAGTTTACCCTTAAATGGAGCAAGTGTATAGAATTCAAATATATCAAAAGTATCTCCTTCTTCATTAAGACCTGTAATTATTCCATTTAGAATTATGTCTAATCTTCTTATTTCATCTTGGAATCTAATTTTAATTTTATTTTTTTGAGCTTCAATATATCTTGCATATAATTCTGGCTCAGTATCTTTTAAAGTTGATATATATTTTTCTAATGCTTGTCCATATGGCATTGCACCAATATCTGATCTTCTATTATATTTTCTTACTGCGTTATCTTTAGGATCATTAATAAATTGCTCTATAGATATTCTCATTTCATTTTCTGAAACTTCATATGTCTTATTTGAAAATCTTATTATCATTTTTTCCCCTTCTTTCAAAAGTGTAGCAGTATCATATCATTTATTTAGATTTATGTCAAATAAAAGAGATAGATTAGTCTCTATCTCTGTTTCTTTTTCTTGCGTTTTTAATTCCAGCTTTTTTAGCTTCTCTTCTTTGAATTCCTGGTTTAGAATAAGCTTCTCTTTTTTTCATTTCTGAAGGAAGTCCACTTTTGGCAACTTTTTGTTTAAATTTCTTTAATGCGCCATCAATATTACCATTTCTAACTACAACTTTTGTCAAACTTTTCTCCCTCCCTTCGTTTTCCATTAAAATTATAACACTACTTATTTATCTTTTCAATAAAATATTTTAATTTTTTATAATTTCTCCTGTAAATATATCATCTTTATAATCAATTAGTTTAACATCTAATATTTCATTTAATAATTCTTTATCAGATTTAACCTTAATTAGGCCGTAATTACTTAGATGACCAATTAGATATCCATCTATATATTTTTCTACTAAAACACTCTCATTTGTGCCTATTAATGACTTATAATAAGTATTTTTTAATTCTTCACTTAAGTTTATTAATTCTTTAACTCTTTCTTTTTTAATATTACCATCTATTTGAGGCATAGATGCTGCTCTTGTACCTTTTCTAATACTATATGGGAATACATGCAGTTCTGTAATACCTAATTTTCTTATATTTTCTTTAGTGATATTAAAATCTTCATCTGTTTCATTAGGAAAACCTACTATAACATCACTTGTAATAGCAATATTAGGTCTTATTGATCTAATTTCTTTTATTTTATTAAAGAAATACTCTACATCATATTTTCTATTCATATTTTTAAGTGTTTTATCACATAGACTTTGTATAGGTATATGAATATGATTTACTATTTTTTTAGAGTTCTTTAATGTATCTAAGAATTTATCATTTAATTCAGTTATTTCTACAGAACTAATTCTTATTCTTTCTAAACCATTTATTTCTTCTAATTCTCTAAGTAAATCACTAAAATCATAATCTTTTAAATCTTGACCATAATGACCAGTATGAATACCAGTTAAAACTACTTCTTTATATCCATTTTTAACTAAAGTATTTATTTCATCAAGAACGTCTTCTTTTTTCTTACTTCTTACATTACCTCTAGTATAAGGAATAATACAATAAGAACAATAATTGTTACATCCATCTTGTATTTTAACAAATGCTCTTGTATGTTTTTGAAAATTATCTAATCTCATATCTTCAAAACATACTTTATTTAGATCATCTATTTTAATTATTTGCTTTTTATTCTTTTTATATTCATCTATATAATTAAGTAATTTACTCTTATCATTATTACCTAAGATAATATCTATATTTTCACCAAGTGTTTTAATATCTTCATGATTTAACTGACTATAACATCCCATTACACATATAATAGCATCCTTATTCTTTCTAGAAGCTTCTCTAATCATTTTTCTTGATTTTTGGTCAGAAGTATTAGTAACAGAACAAGTATTAATAACATATACATCTGCTTTTTCATTGAATGGGACAATCTCATATCCATTATTCTTAAATATTTCTATATTTACTTCAGTTTCATAACTATTTACTTTACAACCTAAAGTATAAAAAGCTGCTTTCATATTAACTCCTTTTTTCATAAAAAAATATTCTAAATTATATAGAATATTTAGTCAACTCTAATAGAATATTTTTTTAATATAGATATTATTCTAGAAGAAGATATACTTTTATTTTTATAAACATCTCCTCCTGAAGAAATAACTATTAATTTTCTATTCTTTTTATAATCAATATAATAGATATATTTAGTTGATTTATCAGTAGATAATTTACTATGAAAATATTTATTTTTAAGATTATCTACTGAATTATTTAAATAACCTTTATCTCTTTTTTTAAGATTACCTAATTTACTTTCAGTATGATCTTTCATTTTACTTATTTTATCTTCTAATGAATCTTTATCGCTATATTGATAACTATATGAATATATTACTCCATTATTTTGAAGATATTTTCCAAAAGAAATATTATCTTCAATTGTTTCTTCATAAAACATAATAGATTTATCATCCAAATCTTCTTTAATTACATCAACTTTATTAATTACAAAATTTTCAATAGCAGTGTAAATATATAAACCCATTATAAATATAAACATAAATATTAAAAAGTACATAAATAATCTTTTTTTCATAGTATCTCCTAAAAAAGTGATCTTATAGACCACTTCTAAATTCTTTTAATTTTCCTAAGAACTCACTATCTTCATCTACAGGTACTTCTTCTTTTTGAACACCATATATAGGTGATATATAAGTAGATGGTTTATAGTTATTATTTCTATATACTTCATTAGTTATCTTTTGTTCTACTTCTTTATTTATTTCTTTTTTAGGATAAACAATTTCTTCTACCCCAGCTTTTTTACATAATTCACTATAACTAATAATAGCATTCTCTTCTTGTTCTCTTTCAAAATCTGTTAAATCAAATTCTTCTTGAGTACTAACACTCATCATTTCAAGAAGTATTTCGTCAATATCAGAAACATTTTCATCTAGAGTTTCTATTTCTTCCATTTCTTCTTTTACTTCTTTTTGATAATTATCAATTATCTCTTCTTTAGTTTCTTCTCTTCGAATTTGTATTTCAG
>JAEEGK010003708.1_pt1 | contig 37863 bp, 27 predicted proteins | sample 8958771 | NCBI WGS metagenome assembly JAEEGK01 (sample SAMN16246547, study PRJNA631951) | gut metagenome | biome: gut microbiome; feature: rumen; material: SC-attached | host: Bos | place: Iran: Karaj | collected 2018-10
CGCAGAGGTCCCCGTGAAGGCCGGTGAAGAGGTGGTATTCTACCTTACCGACATCGAGGGTATCGACGCGGAGGGAGTCCGTCTGGTGCTTGACTTCGGCGGTTGCCAGGAGGGTACCGACGTGTCCATCGGCCGCATCGTCCTCAAGGACCACGCCATCGACGACGGTACCGTGCTTCCCAGTGAAGAGGAACCGGAAGAGCCTGAAACTGGCGCCCACTACGATATCACCGGAGCCACCAACTTCTGGCGCAGCATGACCTACACGATGGGCTTCTATACCGCTCATGGTAACGACTGGGCCGTCCTTCCGGACAGCGGTTTCGAGGCCGATGACTCCAAGTTCATCTATGTGGTGACAATGCCTGAGGAAACTCATAACCAGTGGCAGCGCCAGGTAGCGTTCCACACCACAATGAGCTCTGCTGCAGACAAGAAATACGACTTCTGCTGCACCCTTACCCCCACTATGGACATCAATGGAGTAACCATCAAACTGGTCAAGGAAGGCGACGACAATACCTTCTATTTTGCTGACCGCCACGACATAAAGGCAAACGAGCCTTTCGTCTACAAGGTGCCAAACATGGACGGTATTGACATGGATGCGATAGCCCTGTTCTTCGACTTTGGCGGCAACCCTGCCGGTGCAGAGGTGGAAATAAAGGACGTCTGCTTCCAGGAGCATCAGGACCCCCAGGGCGGCCAGGGCGGCGGCGAAGCTGCTTTCGACTATAATTCCGACAGAAACCTGTGGAAGGCTGCAGATGCTGCACATACTTTCTCCCAGTATTATGCAACCGGCAACGACTGGTCGCAGCTTCCCAACCCTGACATAACGGAGAATGGCGGAACCTACTCGTTCACCCTGGCAACGGCAACCGTTGCCCAGTGGCAGGCCCAGTTCTTCATTATTCCTGACGCCCCCATTGTCCTCAGCGCGGAAAAGACATATGATTTCCAGTGCAAAGTGACCCTGAGTCAGGCTGTTAACGGTGTGACATTCAAACTCACCGATACTGCTTCCGACAGCAATTTCCTTTTCACCGAACAGCGCAATATCGCCGCCTATGAGGAATTCACATTAACCCTCACCGGTCTTGCCGGCATTGATGCCGAATCGGTGAAGATGGTCTTCGACTTCGGAGGCAACCCGGAAAATACAGAGGTAGAGATCAAGGAAATCATCCTTCAGGAGCATGTGGGAGTAGTTTCAGGAGGAGGTAGCGGAGATGCTGCGTTCGATTATAACGCTGCTGACAACCTTTGGAAAGCAGCCGATGCCGCTCACACTTTCTCCCAGTATTACGCAACAGGTAACGACTGGTCGCAGCTTCCCAACCCTGACATAACGGAGAATGGCGGTACTTACTCGTTCACTCTGGCAACGGCAACCGTTGCCCAGTGGCAGGCCCAGTTCTTCATTATTCCTGACGCCCCCATTGCCCTCAGCGCGGGGAAAACCTACGATTTTCAGTGTAAGGTTGAACTTAGTCAGGCTGTTAATGGCGTGACATTCAAACTCACCGATACTGCTTCGGACAGCAATTTCCTTTTCACCGAGCAGCGCAATATCGCCGCCTATGAGGAGTTGGTCTTTACTCTTACTGACAAACCCGGTATCGATGCCGACGCCGTGAAGATGGTCTTCGACTTCGGCGGAAACCCTGCCGATACGGAAGTTACCATCAAGGAGATTATCCTGAGGGAGCACAAATAATATGGATTGCAGATTGGTAATACCCGTTCTTCTTGCCATCGCAGCTTGTTCCTGCGGTGGCAAGGATAACGGTCCTGATCAGGACACGGCAACTATCAACGTAACGCCCGCTGAGATTACCTGTACCGCTGCCGGTGATGAGGTTACCCTGAGCATAACCGCCTCCGGCGCCTTCCAGGCTTTCCCGGCCGACGACGCCGCAGACTGGATAAGCGTAACCCCGTCCTACAGCAAGGAGAAAACAGCTGTCGTAAGCGTGAAGATCGGCGAAAATGCCGCGTACCGTGAACGCACCAGCTACGTTACCATAAAGTGCGGAACAACCCGCAAGCAGGTGCCCGTGACCCAGGCTGCAATGCAGCAGGGAGAACTGGACATCAATGTCCCGGAGGGCTATCACCTTGTCTGGAGAGAGGAATTCGACAAGGCCGGAGCACCCTCGGAGGCGGACTGGTGGTATGAGACCGGTGGCGGCGGCTGGGGCAACAACGAGGACCAGATCTACGTAGCCCGAGTCCAGGACGGAGAGGAACTCGCCTATATCAACAACGGTACTCTCAAGATAGAGACCAAACAGATAAACGGCAAGGTTTATTCCATCCGTATGAACACCAAGAAGTACTGGACCTATGGCTGGTTCGAGGCCGCCCTCAAGGTAAGCGATGTCCGCGGCAGCTGGCCGGCTTTCTGGATGATGCCACAGAACTTCACCACATGGCCCGGTGACGGAGAAGTGGATATAATGGAGTATGCAATCTCTACCCAGGGAAAGGATTATTCCTCTTCCAGCATCCACTGCAATGCGTTCAACTGGCCCAAAGGCACACAGAAAACCCACAAGCAGAAAGTGGAGAATGCTGCCACAAAGTTCCATGTATATGCATGTGAGTGGACTCCGGAATTCATGAAATTCTATGTTGACGGCAACCTGCACCTCACATTCCAGAACGATGGCAAGGGATACGACCACTGGCCCTTTAACGCCCCATTCTACCTCAAGCTGAACCAGGCATGGGGCGGAAATATGGGCGGTGCCACCGACCCGGGCTCCCTTCCCGCAATTTACGAAATAGACTATATCAGAGTTTTCCAGAAAGACTAGAAGATGAAACTCACCAGAATACTCTTCCTTGCAGCACTGCTGTGCGTCTTCTCCTGCACCCGGAAAGCAAATTCCACGATAGGTGCCGGTCCGGACGTTGAAAAGCGCGTAGAATGCATACTGTCACAGATGACCCTCGCGGAAAAGATAGGCCAGATGAACCAGGTTTCCGTAGGCGGGGACGTGGCCAATTATGCCGATGCCCTCCGCGGCGGCCAGATAGGCTCCATCCTGAACGAGGTGGACCCTGTCAAGATAAACGAGTACCAGCGCATCTGCGTGGAAGAGTCCCGTCTGGGTATTCCTCTTCTTGTGGCCCGTGACGTGATTCACGGTTTCCACACGGTATTTCCAATCCCTCTGGGACTGGCTGCTACCTTCGACCCCGGCCTGGTAGAGGCCGGGGCCAGGGTGGCCGCCCTGGAAGCCACCGCACAGGGTGTCAGGTGGACCTTCTCTCCCATGCTGGACATAGCGCGCGACCCCCGCTGGGGCCGCATCGCGGAAGGCAGCGGAGAAGACACTTACCTTGACGCCCGCATGGCGGAAGCCATGGTCCGCGGCTACCAGGGGACGCAGCTCGACTCCACCTCCATGGCCGCCTGTATCAAGCATTTTGTGGGTTACGGCGCCGCAGAAGGCGGCCGTGACTACAACAGTACTTTTCTAACCGAGCGTCAGCTGCGCAACATCTACCTACCTCCCTTCGAGGCGGCCGTGAAAGCCGGTGCCATGACGCTGATGACTTCCTTCAACGATAACGACGGCGTGCCTTCCACGGGCAATGCCTTTGTCGTGAAGGACGTGCTGCGCGGCGAGTGGGGCTTCGACGGCCTCGTCGTCACCGACTGGAACTCCATGGGCGAGATGATCAACCACGGTTTCGGCCGCGACCGCAGGGATGTGGCCGAGAAAGCCGTGAACGCCGGGGTGGACATGGACATGATGACCTACGGTTTCCTCTCCCACCTGGAAGAGCTGGTGCGCAGCGGTGCCGTCAAGGAGAAGACCATTGACAACGCCGTGCGCAATATCCTGCGCGTGAAGGTCCTCCTCGGCCTGTTCGAGCATCCCTATGTGGACGTGGCCGCCGGCGAAGCCGTGCAGTATGCCCCCGCGCACCTGGCATCGGCCCGGAAGACGGTGGAAGAGTCCGTCATCCTTTTGAAGAACAGCGGCGTGCTGCCCTTGTCCGAGGGTGGCCGCATCCTGGTGACCGGCCCTCTGGCCGATGCACCCCACGACCAGCTGGGCACCTGGGCCTTCGACGGCGAGAAATCCCACACGATTACCCCTTTGAAGGCGCTGCAGGAGCGTTTCCCCGGTCAGGTGGAGTATGTTCCCGGCCTGCGTTACAGCCGCGAAAAGAAGAATGATTTTGCCGACGTAGTGGCGGCCGCCCGCCGCGCCGACGTCGTCCTGGTGTTCCTGGGAGAAGAGGCCATCCTTTCCGGTGAGGCCCACTCCCTGGCCGATCTGAACCTGCAAGGTTCCCAGAGCGATCTGCTTGCCGCGCTGAAGAAGACAGGCAAGCCTGTCGTCGCCACCGTGATGGCCGGCCGTCCGCTCACCATCGAGCGCGACCTGCCCAACGTGGACGCCATGCTGTATAGTTTCCATCCCGGTACCATGGGCGGTCCGGCACTCGCCAATATCCTCTTCGGCGACGTGAATCCCTCCGGAAAGACGCCCATTACCTTCCTGCGTACGGTAGGACAGGCTCCGATGTACTACAGCCATCACATGACCGGCCGTCCCTACAACGGTGAAACCCTCCTCGAAGATATTCCGGTGGAGGCGGGACAGACTTCCCTGGGCAACACGTCCTATTATCTGGACTACGGCGCCTCCCCGCTGTTCCCCTTCGGCTATGGCCTGAGCTACACCAGCTTCGAGTACTCCGGCATCGGCCTGACGCATGACAGCGAAACCCTCACCGTCACCTTCACCCTTACCAATACGGGCGCGTATGAAGGTACGGAGGTGGCCCAGGTGTACATCCGTGACCTGGTGGGCTCCGTCACCCGTCCTGTGAAGGAGCTGAAGGCCTTCGAACGCGTAACGCTCAAGCCCGGCGAAAGCCGCAGCGTCAGCATCTCCATTCCCGTCCGGGAGCTGGCTTTCGTGGGCCTGGACGGCGTAAAGAAAGTGGAAGCTGGAGATTTCCAGCTCTGGGTTTCCGGAGACAGCGATTCCGGAAAACCGATCAGTTTTAATCTTCCTAATCATTATTACAATAACCAACGCTAATCAAACCAACGCGTATGAAAAAACTCTTAACGCTTATCCTCTTTGTAGGATTGGTATTGCCTGCCGCGGCACAGTCCCTCCTTCTGAAGGGCGTCGTGCGTGACAGCGCGGGCGAACCCATCATCGGCGCGTTTGTAGTGGAACAGGGAACCCAGAACGGGACCATGACCGGCGTGGAAGGCGACTTCGCCCTCTCCACCCGCCGTGGCGCCGCCATCGAGATTTCCTGCATCGGCTACACGACACAGGTGATTACGAACAACGGCGAACAGAATCTGGTGGTGGTCCTCGCGGACGATTCCCAGATGCTGGAGGAAACCGTGGTCATCGGCTACGGTGTCCAGAAGAAATCCGTGGTAACGGCTTCCATCGCCAAGGTGGACGCCGAGGCCCTGGAGAAGAGTGCCCAGCTCCGCGTGGACAGCGCCCTGAAGGGCCTGGCCGCCGGTGTGAACGTCACGTCCTCCTCCGGTCAGCCGGGTGCCGCTTCCCGTATCCGCATCCGCGGTACCGGTACGGTCAATGATTCCAACCCTCTGTATATCGTGGACGGCATGCCCATCGGCATTGACGGTATCGATTACCTCAACCCCAACGATATCGAATCCATCGAAGTGCTCAAGGACGCTGCATCCGGCGCCGTTTACGGTGCCCGTGCCGCCAACGGTGTGATCCTGGTAACCACCAAGAAGGGTTCCAAGGGCAAAGCCAGCATTTCTTACAACTATTCCTTCGGCATGTCCAGCCCCTGGCGTCTGCGCGAGGTGCTCAATGCCAGCGAATATGCCCTGCTCACCAATGAGGGCCTCATCAACGCCGGGGAAGCTCCCATCTACAGCGATCCCTTCGCTTACGGTGAAGGCACCGACTGGCAGCGCGAGGTCTTCAACTTCAACGCTCCCCAGCACCAGCACGAGGTGAGCGTCAGCGGCGCTTCGGACCGTTTCAACTACTATATGTCCCTGGGTTATGTGGACCAGGACGGTATCGTCGGCGGTAATTACGGCCGTTCCAACTACAACCGTCTCACCCTCCGTTCCAACACCAGCTATACGGTGTGGGACAGCTCCGAGGACCGTTCCTTCCTGAACAAGTTCACCCTCGGCTCCAACCTGAGCTACTCCAACATCAAGGCCAGCTCCATCGAGGCCAACGGTCAGTTCAACACGGTCGTCACTTCGGCCCTGGCCATGTCCCCGATCCTCTCCGTCTATGCGACCGAGGAGCAGGCCGCTGCCCAGAAAGCCGCCTACGGCGACCTGGTGACCTACGGCGCCAACGGCCAGATGTTCATGATCCCCGGTGCTTCTTTCAACGACATGATCAACCCGGTGGCCATGATGAACCTGCCCGGCGACAAGAACTGGACCCACAAGTTCGTGGCCAACTTCTCCGGCGAGCTCCAGATCTGGGACAACCTCAAGTTCCGTTCTTCCGTGGGCTTCGACATGGGCTTCTGGGGCAGTGACGGTTACAACTACCTGTACTACCTGTCCCCGGCCGTCAAGAACGACGAACACACCTCTGTCTGGTCCAGCGTCAACCGCAACCTGAGCTGGCAGGTGGAGAACGTGCTCACCTATGACAAGACCCTGGGCGACCACAGCTTCTCCGTCCTCTTCGGCCAGAGCGCATCGGCCTACAACGGACAGAACCTCGGCGGCAGCCGCTGGCATGTCTCCGACCTGAACAAACCTTCCATCGACTATGCTTCCGGCCTGCAGAAAGAAGGCGAAATGAGCGTCTATGGCGGTCCTTTCGATCCTGCACGCCTGGCTTCCTATTTCTTCCGCGCCAGCTACAACTACGCCGAGCGCTACATGGCCCAGTTCACGGTACGCCGTGACGGTTCTTCCCGCTTCGGCTCCAACAACAAGTGGGCTACCTTCCCGTCCTTCTCCCTGGGTTGGAACCTGCACCGCGAGCCCTATCTCCAGGATGTGAAGCCCGAGTGGCTGTCCAACGCCAAGCTCCGTTTCTCCTGGGGTAAGAACGGTAACGAGGCCATCGGTAATTTCCGCTATACGACCCTCACCGATTCCGGCGAGAACAACTCCATCTTCGGCAACCCCGAGCAGACGGTCATCGGCAACAAGGCATCGGCCCTGTCCAACCAGAGCCTCCGCTGGGAGAGCTCCACGCAGACCGACCTCGGCCTGGATCTGGGATTCTTCAACAACTCCCTCACCTTCACCGTGGACTGGTACCGCAAGATTACGGACGGCATGCTCATGGAGATGAACATCCCCTCTTACGTGGGTGAGAACAAGCCGATCGGCAACGTGGGTATCATGTCCAACTCCGGTGTCGAGTTCGAGCTGGGTTACAAATACAGCGTGAATGACTTCAACCTCCGCGTGAACGGCAACGCCACCTACCTGCGCAACAAGCTCATCGAGTACGGCAACGAGACCGGTTGGGCCGAATACGGTTCCTTCCAGGGCGCCGGCTCCTTCCTCCGCGCAGAGAACGGCAAACCCTTCACCTATTTCTACGGTTACAAGACCGACGGCATCTTCCAGAACATGGCCGAGGTCAACGCTTATACGGCCGTCGTACTGGACGAAGACGGTAATCCCATGACCCAGCTCATCCAGCCCGATGCCGTTCCCGGCGACGTCCGCTTCGTGGATGTGAACGGAGACGGCTCCATCACGGCCGAGGACCGCACCGACATCGGTAACGGTACGCCCGACTGGACCTGGGGCATCAACATCGGCATGGACTGGAAAGGCTTCGACTTCTCCATGATGTGGCAGGGAACCCTGGGCAACGATATCTTCGACGCCACCCGCCGTATCGACGTGCGCGGCACCAACCAGCCGGCTTACATCCTGAACCGCTGGACCGGCGAAGGTACTTCCAACAAGTATCCCCGTTTCATCATCGGCGACAAGACCACCAACTGGAACGCTTCCGACCTGTATGTCTGCGACGGCTCCTATGCCCGCCTGAAGAACATCCAGCTGGGCTACACGCTGCCCGCCAAGCTCACCGAGAAGTTCCTGGTGTCCAGCCTGCGCGTGTACGTGGCCGCCGAGAACCTCATCACCCTTACCTCCTATCGCGGCTTTGACCCCGAAATCTCTTCCGGTAACGGTTACTCGCTGGGCGTTGACTACGGTGTCTATCCCCAGGCCCGTACCTTCACCTTCGGCGTGAATGTCAAGTTCGGCCGTCCCCGCAATGTCAAATAAATAAAGCGTGAAAGAAATGAAAAAATATCGTATTCTGGCCGCTGCAGTGGCCCTCGCTTTTGCCACATCCTGCACCACCGACTTCCTGACGGTAGAGAATCCCAAGGCCAAGCCCATCGAGGATTACTTCAACACGGAAACGACCGTTTTCGAGTCGCTGGTGGCTGCCTATGCACCCCTTCACTGGCCGGACTGGTTCGGTGGTTACTATAATCCCGTCAACATCGCCTCCGATGTGATGGCAGACCAGATCTGGCCCGGCGGCGGTACCGCCACCGACTTCAGCGATCTGAAATACCTGGCCCGTTACGACGCTGACGGCCGTTATACCCTTCCCGGCCTCTGGTCGGCCGCCTATTCCGGTGTCAAGCGCTCCAACGACGTGCTCCTGTACATCGACTGGGCCCGGGAAGCCGGCAACATCAGCGCCGAGAGCGCCAAGCTCTTCGAGGCCGAGGCCCGCGCCCTGCGCGTATTCTACTACAACTGGCTCTGGAAGTTCTGGGGCAACATCCCTTACTACGAGAAGAACCTGGAAGATCCCTTCGTCTGCGAGCAGATCAAGGCCGATGAGGTGTACGACCACATCATCACCGACCTCGAAGGTGTCATCGCCCTGGACGTCCTTCCCATGGTCCGTCCCGAGTCCGAGGCCGGCCGCGTTTCCCTGGCCATGGCTTACATGCTCTACGCCGAGATTACCATGTACCAGAACGACGCTTCCCGCCTTCCCACGGCCCTGAACTACATGAAGGCTATCATCGAGGACGTCCACTACGACCTGCTCCCCGACTATGCCGAGGTGTTCAAGGAGAGCGGTGAATGGAAGAGCGAGACCATCTATGACATCAACTACATGAGCGAAGGCGGTCGTCGCGACTGGAGCTGGGTGACCGGCGAAGGCGGCACCATCCTTCCCCGTCTGATCGGCCCCCGCGGTTGGGAAGACGGCTATGCCGGCTATCTGTCCGGTTGGGGCCTGGGTCCCGTGCGCACCTCCACCGTGGAGATGTTCGACGATGCCGATGCCCGCAAGGCCGCTACCTGCTTCGACGTAGCCTCCCTGGCCGAGGCCGGCGGAAAGACCTATGAGAACACCGCCTATCAGCACACCGGTTACTACCTGCAGAAGTATGCCCCGCTGGATGCCAACCGTCAGGGTTGCATCGCCGACTGGCAGATGAACTTCAACAACAACCTGCGTGTGTACCGCTACTCCGAGACCCTGCTCAACGCGGCCGAACTGGTCCTGCGCAACTACGGCAGCGGTGACGCCGCCGCCTGGCTGAACGCCGTCCACGGCCGTTCGCTGCCCGGTACCACCGTCGAGGCTACTTTGGAGAACGTCAAGAAGGAGCGCGCCCTCGAATTCGTAGGAGAAGGCAAGCGCTACTGGGATCTGGTGCGCTGGGAGCTCACCGCCGACCCGGACGGCATCCAGGCATCCAAGGTGCTCACCGGTCACGACGAAATGAACTTCCGCCAGATTACCTGGTCTTCTTCCAAGAAGTATATTCCCATCCCGGATGCTGAGATTTCCGCAGCGGCCGGCACTGCCTATCCTCTCACCCAGAACAACTATTGATTATGAAAAGAATAGCTTATATTCTCGCTGCGGTTCTGACGCTGGCTGCCTGCGCCAAGGAAACGATCCATCATCCTTCCGAGGCCGAGGCACCCCAGACCGCCTCTGTCTATGAGCCTGTCATCACGGTGGACCAGGAAACCAACCAGGTGACCTTCTCCCTCGACGCCAAGGGTGTCATTCCCGTGTGGCTCTTCTATGACAACAAAACGGAGGACTACTCCGTCCGCTACGCCATAAACGGCCTCCAGCGTATCTTCACCGCCGCCGGCGATTACAAGGTGCGCATGCAGGTGATGAACGCCTCCGGCGTGACCCCCGACTACGTGGAGCGTACTTTCCACGTGGACAACACCCTGGTGGACTTCGACAAGTACATCAAGCTCCTCGCCGGCAGCGGCGACCGTGTGTGGCGTATCAATAATAAGGTAGCCGCCCACCAGGCCTGCGGCGAAAGCATCGAGAACCCCACCGGCTGGTGGGCCGCGAGCGCCGACGAAAAGGATGGCACCGGTCTGTACGACAACCGTATCACTTTCTCGGCCGAGGGTGAGTACACCTTCGATCCGGGCGAGGCCGGCACCGTCTATGTGAACGCAGGCGTCACCGCCGCTCCTTATGCCGAGGACGGCCATTCCGAGGACTACCAGGTAGCCGTTGCCCAGACCACGGCCGAGTATTCCTTCTCCGTGGAAGGGGAGAACGTCTATCTCTGCCTGCCTGCCGGAACGCCTTTCCCGTACATCCCCAACAACGATTTCGTGAGCGATCCCCGCTTCATTGTCCAGAAGATTTCGGCCAAGGAACTGGTTCTGGTGTGGTACACGGCCACCGGTAACGGCGGCGGTCCCATCGCCTGGCAGTTCATCCTGACCTCCGAGGCCGGCGAAGTGAAGTTCAAGGGCTTCAACTACAACGCCGACAGCAACCTCTGGAAGGGGGCCGATGCCGCCCACACCGTAGGCTTCTGGTATGCCCCCGGCTGGAGCCAGATCGCCGATCCCGACATGACCCAGAACGGTGCCGAGTATACGCTCACCCTGCCCGAAGCCACCACCGACCAGTGGCAGGCCCAGTTCACCATCACCCCGACGGAGCCCCTCGTCCTCACGGCCGACAAGTCCTACGACTTCTCCATCATCGTGAATACGGATACGGAGCTTCCCGGCATGACCCTCAAGCTTACCGACGTGGGTGACGACAATAACTACCTCTTCGTGGAAAGGGAGAAGTTCCCGGCCGGAGAGACCGTTTACTATCTCACCGACCTGGCCGGTATCGACGCTCCGAACGGCGTCAAGATGGTCTTCGATTTCGGCGGCAACGATGCCAACACGGAGGTCTCCCTGGCCAACATCGTGGTGAAGGATCACGCCATCGACGACGGCACGGTCCTTCCTGAAGAAGGCGGCGATGATACGCCCCAGGGTGACGTCGCCCCGTTCGACTACGACGCCGACACCAACCTGTGGAAACCGGCCGACGCCGCCCACACCTACTCCCAGTACTATGCCCCCGACTGGTCCCAGCTGGACAGCCCTGAAGTGACCAACAACGGCAATGTGTACAGCTTCAGCTGCCCCAGCGCCACCACCGCCCAGTGGCAGAACCAGTTCTTCATCATCCCCACCGATGCGATCGCCCTCAGCGCCGACAAGCATTACGACTTCCAGTGCAAGGTGGAGGTGAGCGAGAAGGTGAATGGCGTTACCTTCAAGCTTACGGACACGAGCAGTGATGACAACTTCCTGTTCACCGAGCGCCGTAACCTCAAGGGCTATGAACTGTTCACCTTTACCCTGGCGGATCTGGCCGGCATCGATGCCGCCGCCGTCAAGATGGTCTTCGACTTCGGCGGCAACTCCGCCAATACGGACGTGACCATCAGTGAAATCATCTTACGCGAACACGAATAATGAAATTTCCTTACTACACGATGCTTCTTCTGGTCGCCGCAGCCTGTGCCTGCGGCGGCTCGAAGGAGCCTGTTCCCGCCGAAACCGAAACGGTCACCGTGACCCCCGCCTCCCTTTCCTGCGGAGCCGAGGCCACGCAACTGACCCTGGACGTGACGGCATCCTCCTCCTTCCAGGTTTTCCCTGCTGACGGCTGCGACTGGGTGAAGGCCGATCCTTCCTACAGCGCTGAAAAGTCGGCCGTGATCACCCTGAAGGTTTCCAAGAACGACACGTTTAAAGACCGCGCCACGGAGATTACCGTCAAATGCGGCACCACCCGCAAGAAGGTGACGCTCTCCCAGGCTGCCGGCGAGGTGGATATCCAGATTCCCGAAGGCTACCACCTGGTGTGGAGGGACGAGTTCGACAAGAATGGCGCTCCTTCCTCCGAGTGGTGGTACGAGACCGGTGCCAGCGGCTGGGGCAACAACGAGCTGCAGGACTATGTCTCCCAGTCCAAGGACGGCAAGGACATCGCCTACGTCACCGACGGGACCCTCAAGATTGCCGCTCAGAAGATCGGAAGCACCGTCTATTCCGTCCGTATGAACACCAGCAAGTCCTGGACTTACGGCTGGTTTGAGGCCCGTCTCAAGGTGACGGACGTGCCCGGCAGCTGGCCGGCTTTCTGGATGATGCCCAAGAACTTCAAGGCCTGGCCGGCCGACGGTGAAGTGGACATCATGGAATACGCCATCTCCACCCAGGGCAGGAACAAGTCTTCTTCCAGCATCCACTGCACGTCCTACAACCACACCATAGGGACCGGAAAGACGCATGTGCAGAGCGTAAGCAACGCCGCATCGGAATTCCACACCTATGCCTGCGAATGGACGGCCGACGGATTCACCTTCTACATCGACGGCGTGGCGCATCACACTTTCGCCAACGACAAGAAGGGGAACTACGACACATGGCCCTTCTTCAACCCCTTCTACCTCAAGCTGAACCTGGCCTGGGGCGGCAATATGGGCGGAGAAGTGGACGAAAGCCAGCTCCCCGCCGTATTTGAGGTGGACTATGTCCGTGTGTTCCAGAAAGACTAAGCTTTGTAAATGCCGAAGAAGGCGCTGCCGCTGCCGGACATGGCGGCATAGACGGCGCCGCGCCCGTAGAGCCGGTCCTTAACCGTAGCCAAAGCAGGATACTTGGCAAAGACCGTATCCTCAAAATCATTCCTTAGTTCATTTTTCCAGGTGGTGATATCCTGGGCAAGCACTTCCCGCAACGGTTTTGCGGGAAGTGCCGGTTTTATACCCCGGTAGGCGTCGGCCGTGGAGACCGCCACCCCTTCGGGGATGAACACTTCGATCCGGTAACCGTCCAGGTTCAGGTCGTACGGCTCCAGCACTTCTCCGCGGCCGCTTCCCAGCATGGGGCGGTTGTAGATGAAGAAGGCGCAGTCGCTCCCCAGGCGGGCGGCATAGGCGGCCAGCTCCTTGTCGGAGAGGACCAGACCACCCAGCTGGGCGATCATCTTGAGGGCGAAGGCGGCATCGGCGCTGCCTCCTCCGAGACCCGCACCCACGGGGGACTTCTTCTCCAGGAAGATCTTCATGGGAGGGAGGTCATAGTCGGCTGCGAGGATGGCGTAGGCCTTGGCGGTGAGGTCCTTCAGCGGATCCCAGTCCACGCCTTCGGCCCGGGCGATGGTGATGAGCAGTTTTCCGTCTTCCGACACGGTCTGGGTGAGCGAGGAATACTTCTCCCGAAGGTCCGCAAGGGTGCGGGACCAGTCGTCGCCGGTGATGATTTCCAAGGTGTCGGAAATGCCGGTATAGGGGACGAAAAGCGTCTCCAAATCGTGAAAACCGTCCTCTCTTTTGCGAAGGACGTTCAGTCCCAGGTTAATTTTTATGTTCGGAAAACAGATCATAAAAACAAAGATAAGGCACAAATCGGTATAAACATAAAATAATTCGGTATAAACATAAAAATCTGCATGTCCGGTATAGGATTTCCGACGCCCTTTTGCCACCTTGGCGGCAGAAAAACTGTTTGCGATGCGTAAGATTTTTTTGCTTCTGGCGGCTCTCTCAGCCCTGTTCTGTTGCCATCGGCCCTTGTTCGACAACCCGTCCCGGGAAGGGGAGGACGACAACCGCGTCCGGCCCGCGCCCATCGATTCCACGCGCGGGAACGTGACGGTTTACGCCACGGCCCTGGTGTTCCCCGACACCGTGGACTGGAGGAGTGGAAACAGCGACGGCGGCCGCCTGGTCGTGTTCAAGGACGGCGTTCCCGTGGATACCATCGGCAAGTACCTGGACCCGGCTGAGCCCGAAAGGATCCATTTCCAGGAAGGCCACGTCTGGACCGACTACACGGACGGTTTCGAAACCGTCATCGCCTGCGACGGGCAGTACCTTTTCTCTTTCCCGGGAGAGGAAAAGCTGATGGGCTTCCTGGTTGCCGGCGGCGAGGTGCACACCCTGGGCCAGCATCCCGGCGGCGGGGTTTCCTATCGTGTCAACGGGCAGGAAGTCTTCTCATCGGCCAGCGGCATCGTCGTCAGCGGGGCCCTCTCGCCGGACTGGGAAGGCGGTGCCCTCTGCCGGGACGAGACGGGCGTATATTATTGCTACGCCCTCCCCGTCAGCACCGAAACGGACCAGATGTGGGAATACCGTGTCATGAAAGGGGCCGAGGTGCTCAAGATGATCCCGGCGGCGGCCGGCACCCGCCTGTACGACATCCGTGCGCACGGGGGGAACGTCTATCGGCTCGATTTCCGCTATGGACGCGTCTGCTTCCTGAAGGACGACGAACTCACGCCGATGACCCTGCCGGACAATGTCCATGAGATGAGCCTGGTGCTGGTGGACGGCCGCATGCGGGTGAAAGGCTTTCACGAAGAGGGCTACGCCCAATATGCCTGGATCCGTGAGGCCGATACGCTCGTGACGCAGTACTGCAACCCCCATGGACAGCCCGTCGCCAACCTGTTCACCGAAGACGGGGAAACGGCCGTGGTGAGCATGGACTACGAGGAATGTGTCGTGAGCATCCGGCGGGACACCATGCAGGTTACCTTCCCGCTGGAGACCTACCGCCTTCAGACCCCGGACTGCGTCCGCTACAGGAAGGGCGTCATCGCAGCGGCCATGACGGGGGACCTCTACGTGGAGGAGAACATGATAGTCATTAACGAAAAGAAGTATCCGTCCCATTTCAACGGTTATTTCTCGGGAGTTTTTCTGAAATAGTATTATGCTGGTTTACATTCACAGTGCCAAGAGCCTGGGCATCAACGCCGTGCCGGTCACGGTCGAGGTGAACATCACCCTCGGGGTAGGCATCCATCTGGTCGGCCTGGCAGACGCCGCGGTAAAGGAAAGCCTGCTCAGGACGGTCACCGCCCTGCAGTCGAAGGGATTCCACATCCCCGGAATGAAGATCGTCATCAACCTGGCCCCGGCCGACCTGCACAAGCAGGGGACCGGATACGACCTGCCCATAGCGCTGGGCATCATCGCCGCTTCCGGGCAGCGTTGCCTGCGCGGGCTGGAGAAATACCTGATCCTGGGAGAACTGGGGCTGGACGGCGGCATCCGCCCGGTGGCCGGGGCGCTGCCTGCGGTCGAGATGGCCAAGAGCAACCAGCGCGCCTGCATCCTGCCGGAGGAATCGGCCCTGGAGGCGGTGGACTTCAAGGATGTCCTCATCTACGGCGTGCGCACGCTGGACGACGTCCTCCGCATCCTCGAGGAAGAGGACGACGTCAGCGACCTCCTCATCTGGAATACCGAGCGCTACAGGCACGCCATGGACATCGCCGCCAGGCCGCGCCGGAGCTATATGGATTTTGCCGATATCATCGGCCAGGAAGGGGCCAAGCGCGGGGTGGAGATCGCCTGCGCGGGGCAGCACAACGTCCTGCTGATCGGCGCGCCCGGGAGCGGGAAGAGTTCCATCGCGAAGGCGCTGGCGGGCATCCTCCCGCCGATGACCCTCGAAGAGCGGGCCATCACCTCGAAGGTGTACTCCGTGGCCGGACGCTCCTCCGGCGAGCCAGGCTTCATCCGCACGCGGCCCTTCCGGGCTCCGCACATCTCGGCCTCCAAAGCGGCCCTGCTGGGAGGGGGAAGCGGGGACAACATCCTTCCCGGGGAAGTCTCGCTGGCCACCAACGGCGTGCTGTTCGTCGACGAATTCTGTGAGGCGCCGAAATCCATGCTGGAAACCCTCCGGGGCCCGCTGGAAGACCGGAAAGTATCCATCTCCCGGCTCCGGGGCAAGGTGGAATATCCGGCCTCCTTCATGCTGGTCGCGGCCACCAATCCCTGCCCCTGCGGCTACTACGGGGAAGGGGACCGCTGCTCCTGCCCGCCCGGTCAGCGCATCAGCTACCTCTCGAAGCTCAGCGGCCCCATCATGGACAGGATCGACATCCAGCTGTGGATGCATCCCGTGGAGACATCGGCCCTCATCCGCGGCGGCAAGGCGGAATCCTCGGAGGTCATCGCCGCGCGGATCCTGAAGGCCCGGGAGCTGCAGCGGGAGCGCTTCGCCGGCAGCGGCATCTTCTGCAACGCCGAGATGAATTCCAAGCAGATGGAGAAGTACTGCCAGCTGGACGAGCCCTGCAAGAAGATGCTGGAGGAAATCATCGACCGCCTGGGTCTGAGCGCCCGCGCCTATACCCGCATCATCAAGATCTCCCGTACCATCGCCGACCTGGCCGGCAGTCCCCGGATCATCCCCGCCCACATCGCCGAAGCCGCCGGCTACCGCTTCCTGGACCGACGCCGTATGTTTATGTGACAATTCTGCCGGAAATGTAGTATCTTTGCCGCATGAAAAATCAGATTCAGATAGCCAGTCTGGAAGACCTGGACCGTGCGGCAAAAGAATTCCTGAAAGCCATCGGGGATGCGACCCTCGTGGCGTTCTACGCCCCCATGGGCGCGGGTAAGACCACCTTCACCACGGCCGTCTGCAAGGCCCTGGGCGTGCAGGAGGATGCCATCAGCTCCCCCACCTTCGCCATCGTGAACGAATACCGCGGCGGCGCCGGACAGCCTATCTATCACTTTGATTTCTATCGCATCGAGCGGCCGGAAGAGGCGCTGGACATCGGCCTGTACGATTATCTGGATTCCGGGGACCTCTGCCTCATGGAATGGCCGGAGAACATCGACGCCCTCCTTCCCGAGGAGACCCTGAAAGTCTTCATCACGGTGAACCCCGACGGTTCCCGCACGCTTGCCTGGGATTAATTCCTTAACCAGCCTTCCGGATTCTGGGGAGTGGAGCCTTTCCACAGTTCGAAGTGGAAGAGGTCTTCTCCGCCGATGGTGTCCACCGTGCCGACGACCTGCCCCGTAGTCACGTTCTGCCCCACCTTCACGGCAACGCTCTTCAGTTTGCTGTACAGGGTGAAATAGGCTCCGTGGTTCACCAGCACGCACTGGTTATAGCCGGGCAGCACCACGATCTGGGTCACTTTTCCATTGAATACCGCCTTGGCCTGGGCGTTCGGGCGCACGGCCAGCGTGACGCCGTTGTTCTGCGGCAGCTCCACATGGGTGTACACCGGGTGGTGGTGCTTGCCGAAGCGTTCCACGATGGCGCCCTCCACCGGCCAGGGCAGACGGCCCTTGTTGGCGGCGAACTCGTTGGACAGTTTGGTATCTACGACCGTCGAGGTGGTCTTGCCGGAAGACTTCTTGCCGGAGTCCTTCTTGCTGCCTCCGCCGGCGGCCTTCTGGCTTTCCTGGCGGATGAGGTCGGCGATCTTGCGGTTGAGGGCCTCCTTCTGGCGGTTCTTTTCCTGCAGTTCCTTCTGGAACTTCTTGCGGTCCTTGCCCAGCTGGGTCACCAGCTTGTTGGCATCGGCCTCTTCTCCCTTCAGGCGGGAGCGCTCGCCCACGACCTTCTTGCGCATGTCGGCCGATTCCTTCCGGAGGCCGCTCAGCCTCTCCTTCTGGATGGCCAGCCGGGCCGATGTCTCCCGGATCTTGAGGGCCTGTGCGCTCAGCTGGGCGCTCATCCCGCGCAGATACCCCGCGCGCTTGAGACCCTGGCCGATGGATTCACTGGAGAGGATGTACATGTACCACAGGCGGCTGTCGCGGTTCTTGTAGGCGCCGCGGATGAGGCGGCCGTAGTAGAGGGTGAGGGTGTCGTGGCGTGCCTGCAGGCGGTTCATCTCCCGCTGGACTACGCGGATGGAATCGTCCAGGACGGAGAGGGTCTGGTCGCAGCCGGCGATCAGTTTCTCACGCGCCTTGATCTTGCTTTTGAGGAGGGTCAGGTTGGACAGCGCCGCATCCTTGTTCTTGGAGTTCTGCTCCAGGCGACGGTTCAGCAGCGCGATATCTTTTTCCAGCTGTGCCCGCTGGCTTTCCAACTTCTTCATGCTGGTCTTCTGACCGGCCGCCGGAAGGGCGCAGGTCATGACCACAGCCAGTATGCACAGGAACTTTCTCATTGGGCGATGCGTTTAGCCATGTTTCGGTAAATCTGGGCCGTGTCCTTCTCTCCCAGCGCCTCCAGCACGATGGCGTAGTGCTCCAGGACCACCGCACTGTCCTTGCCGCCATAGAGCATGGCGTGCTTGAAGAACGGCTTGGCCTCCACGTCCTTTCCCATCAGGTGCAGGATCCAGGCGAAGGTATCGAGATAAGTGGCGTTGTCGGGCTCGGCCTCCACCGTCTTGCGGGACATGTTGTAGGCCTTTTTCAGTTTCTTGCCCTCCAGGCTCAGATAATAGGCGTAGTTGTTCAGTACCGGCGCATAGTTCGGGTTGATTTTCAGGGCCTTCTCGTAGGCCTTGAACGCGCCCTTGCTGTCTCCCTTGGAGTGCATGGCGTCCCCCATCTGCGCCCAGGCGCCCAGGCAGATCTCCTTCTCCTTGGGAAAGGCGTTCAGCAGGAACTGGCAGTTGCCGATGATGGCGTCATAGTCCTTGAGCTCGTAGTTGGCCATGTTGGCGTAGTCCAGGAAGGCCAATTCCTTGAAGTGGTGGAACGCATCCAGGGAGCGCTGCTGCATCTCCTCCCACTTCTTCTGCAGGGAGAGGTACTGGATATAGGTGGCCGTCTGGCCGATACTTTCCGGAAATGCGTCGGCCGATGCCTTGAACCACTTGCCGGCCTCTTCGGTGCGTCCGGACGAGTAGTAATAGCTGCCCACGGCCGATAGGACGGTGCTGTCCCCGGGGTGCGTCGCGCCCGCCAGGTTGACCAGGGAGTCAAACCCCGCGCGGTGGATCTGCAGGATCTTCGGGTCGATGCTGCGCGACAGGTTGCCGATGTACATGCTCTTGCTGGCGGCCGGCACATCCTGCGAGCCGATGAAAGGCTCCAGCGTGCGGAAGTACTCGTCGTAGTGCCGCTGGTGCCGATGGACCTCGCTCAGGCCCAGCAGCGCCGGGATATAGCCGCTGTCCAGCGAGAGCGCCTCTTCGTAGCGCGCCCGGGCCAGCGAATCCTTGAACTCGCTCAGGTAATAGTCACCGGTGACGGTGAGGATGGAAGGCGTGGCGAACTCGCCGTTGAACTTTTCCAGGACATCGGCCCCTTCGTCCTGACGGCCCATGGCCGACAGCACCTCGAAGCGGGTGCGTACCAGTTCCTCGGACGTGCCGCGCTGGCGCTCGATGTCGTCCAGGGCGGTGAGGGCCTTCTCGAATTCCTTCCGGTTGAGGTAAACGTCCAGCAGTTCATAGACCGACTCGGTCTTGTCGGGGAAGTCCTTGACCAGCTTTTCGTAAAGGGTTACGCCTTCGTCGGCCTTCTTGTTCATCAGGTACATGCGGGCCTGCATGCGGCGGTACCAGTAGTTGGTGCTGTCCAGCCGGACGGCCTTCTCCACGTGGACCTGGGCGGAATCCAGGTTGCTGGAGAGGGTTTCCGTCAGGGCCAGGTAGTACCAGACGGCGTCGTTGCCGGGGTCGGCGACGGACAAAGTCTTCAGCAGTTCGTTGGCTTTTTTGATCCTTCCGTCGCTGTATAACTGGACGGCTTCCACCAGATTGGCCTCCACCGACTGGGCGGCGGCGGGAAACAGGACGGAAAAAGCCAGGGACAGGGTCAGAAGGAGTCTTTTCATAGTTGCAAAAATACGGGAATTTTTCGACATTTGTAGTTCGGACAACACAAATTCCGGACCTTTTGAAACGTTTTTGGCCCAAACTGCATCTTACTAGTCGGACAGGGGATGAAAAATCCCTTGGAGCATTGTCGTCGCCGGAGGAGATCTACCATGCGCTCGCTCCCAGGATGATGGCCGTCTGCCTGCGTTACATGGGCAACCGCGAAGACGCGGAAGACGTTCTCCAGGAGGGTTTTATCACCTTGTTCAACAAACTGGACAGCTACCAGGGGACAGGTTCCTTTGAGGGCTGGGTGCGAAAGATCATTGTCAATACTGCACTGATGCATCTCAGAAAGACGGACGCCCTGGGCCTGAGCGACGACATCGACCAGGCCTACAGCCTCACCACCGAAGAAGCCACCCCGCTTCAGAAGATGGGCTACAAGGAACTGATGCGCCTGATTGAATCCCTTCCGGCCGACGCCAGAACGGTTTTCAACATGTATGTGATCGAGGGTTACTCCCACAAGGAAATCGCTCAGGAGCTGGGATGCACGGAGGCTACGTCACGCTCCAAACTACAGCGCGCACGGCTTCGGTTGCAGGAAATGATAAGTGAGAACAAATGAAAGAAAAGGTTTTTGATCAATATGTGAAGGACCTTCTGCAGGATGCAGAGGTAGAGGTTTCCCCCCGCGTGTGGAAGGGAATCGCCGCGCAGATCGGTGCCAAGCCGGCGCGCGTGTTCCCCGTCTGGGGCTGGGCCCTGGCTTCCGTGGCCGCCGCCGTGGTGGCTTTCGTGGTGTTAAGGGTTGTTCCTACTACCATGGGTCCGTCCGTGTCTGCCATCCTTGCAGACAATACCTACCCTGAAAACAGTGTCAAGCTGGTTTCTCCCGCGCAGAGGCTTTCCGTTCCCGGCGTCGAAGCCGTGGACGTGAACCGTCTGCGCGTCGTGGCCATCGAATCGGCCCGTCTGGGCAGCGGCCGCGTGGAAGGAAAGGCCCTGCAGCCGTCGGCCCGCATCCGCGGGCGCGTCGGCGCAGAGAACCTCCCCTCCTATGTGGACGCTTCCTATTTCAACCAGCTGGCCTTCGCAGACCGCAAGGCCGAAAGCGGCCGGGGCCTGTCCCTGGTCGCCTCCGGTGACTTCCAGGGCAACCAGCGCGGTCAGATCAATGGAGTATCGGCCTACGCCCGCCCGTACAGCGCTCCGCCGCTCGGCGCCGACGAAGGCATCTATAACGAAACACCTGAATCCAACTTCCGTCTGCCGGTCTCCATCGGCCTGGGCGTCCGTTACAACTTCACCAGCCGCTGGGCGGTGGGTACGGGCTTCCGCTACACCAATCTGGGCCGCACCTTCGTGGGCGACTTCGTGTCGGGGGACGGCATTACCATTCCTCAGACGGACATCGACAACCAGCAGCACTGGATCGGCATCCCTGTCAACCTCTACTACGACATCGTCAACCGCGGCCGCTGGCGCGTGCACGGTTTCGTCGGCGGTTCGGCCGAGTTCCTGTTCGTCAACGATTTCCTGATCCACTATTCTCCCAAGGACCTGCATTACACGCAGCGCGGCACCACTCCGCAGTGGTCGGCCGGCGCGGGCCTGGGTGTGGAATTCCGCCTGACGCCCCGCGTAGGCATCTACCTGGATCCGAGCGCACGCTACTACTTCAACTCCGAGCAGCAGCCCCGTTCCCTGCGCACCATCCAGCCCCTCCGCTTCGACGTGGAAATGGGCCTGCGCTTCTCCTTAGGGCAGCAGTAGGGCGCTTTTTGTTAAAAACTCCCGTAGGGAGAAACATTTCGGTTACCTTTCCGGGACCTCTTCTGGAGAAATCTTAGCCCGGTGCCTGTGAGCGTTAATATTAACAGGCATCGGGCTTTTTCTGTTGAAAACTTTTTTCGTGGAAACAGTGGGAAAGTTGATTGTTTCCGTATAACTTTGCCCGCAAGGTATCCCCCCATTTTTTACCTAAACACTGAAACATTTGCCTTATGGTTAAACGTGTACTCAAACGCGACGGACGTCGTGTGGACTTCAACAATCAGAAGATTGTCGCCGCCATCCTCAAAGCGATGGATGTAACCGAAAACGGTGAGGACATCGTCCTCGCTGCGCAGATCGCGCAGGACATCTCCCAGCTGGACAAGGAGGAGATGACGGTGGAGGAGATTCAGGACGTGGTGGAAAACCACCTGATGAACAGCCCCCGCCAGGAGGTTGCGAAGGAGTACATCCGTTACCGTAACAAACGTAATATCGCCCGTAAGGCCAAGACCAACGAGATTTTCGAGACCATCATCGACGCGCAGGTGAACGATATCACCCGCGAGAACGCCAACATGAATGCCGACACGCCCGCCGGCATGATGATGAAGTTCGCCTCCGAGGCCACCAAAAGCTATGTGGACGAGTGCCTCCTGAGCGACCCCGTACGCGAGGCCGTGGCCGGCAACTATATCCACATCCATGACAAGGACTATTATCCCACCAAGAGCCTCACCTGCATCCAGCACCCGCTGGACAAGATCCTGCAGAACGGTCTCAAGGCCGGTCACGGAGAGTCCCGTCCCGCCAAGCGCATCGAGACCGCCAGCGTGCTGGCCTGCATTTCCATGGAAACCGTCCAGAACGAGATGCACGGAGGTCAGGCCATCCCTGCCTTCGACTTCTACCTGGCTCCTTTCGTGCGCAAGACCTACGAGGAGGAGATCGACAAGGTGAGCGAGATGGAGAACGTGGATTACAGCGAGCTCAAGCCCGTCAAGATCGACGACTACATCAAGCGTGACCTGGTGGGCCTCCAGGGCTGCGAGCGCGCCATGCAGCACGCCATCAACCAGACCGTCAACCGTGTGCACCAGGCCATGGAGGCTTTCGTGCACAACATGAATACCATTCACAGCCGCGGTGGCAACCAGGTCGTGTTCTCCTCCATCAACTATGGTACGGACACTTCCGCCGAGGGCCGCTGCATCATCCGTGAAATCCTCAACACCACTTACGAAGGTGTGGGTAACGGTTCCACCGCCATCTTCCCCATCCAGATCTGGAAGAAGAAGCGCGGCGTTTCCTACCTCCCGGAGGATCCCAACTATGACCTCTATAAGTTCGCGTGCAAGGTGAGCGCCCGCCGCTTCTTCCCGAACTTCCTGAACCTGGACGCCAGCTTCAACCAGGACGATGCCTGGAAGGCCGACGATCCCAAGCGCTACGAACACGAGGTGGCCACCATGGGTTGCCGCACGCGTGTGTACGGCAACAAGTTCGGCCCGAAGACTTCCATCGGCCGTGGTAACCTCAGCTTCACCACCATCAATATCGTGAAGCTGGCCATCGAGGCCATGAACGAGCAGACGGACAAGGACAAGCGTCTGCAGGTGTTCTTCCAGAAGCTGGACTGGGCCCTGGATATCGCTGCCCGTCAGCTGAACGAGCGTTTCGAGTTCCAGAAGACCGCCCTCAAGAAGCAGTTCCCGCTGCTGATGGCCGGCCTCTGGCTGGGCAGTGAGAAACTGGAAGAGAACGACCCCATCGAGCCGGTTCTCAACCAGGGTACGCTTTCCATCGGCTTCATCGGCCTGGCCGAGTGCCTGATCGCCCTCATCGGCAAGCATCACGGCGAGAGCGAGGAAGCCCAGGAGCTGGGTCTGCGCATCGTGGCCCACATGGCCGAGAAGATCAACGGCTTCGCCGAGACCTTCCAGCACAACTTCACCTTCCTGGCAACGCCCGCCGAAGGCCTCTCCGGCAAGTTCACCAAGCGGGACAAGAAGACGTTCGGTATCCTGCCCGGCATCACGGACAAGGACTACTATACCAACTCCAGCCACATTCCGGTGTACTATCACTGCTCCCCCGAGCACAAGGCCAAGATCGAAGGCCCGTACCACAAGTACGAGAACGCCGGCCACATCTTCTATGTGGAAGTGGACGGTGACGCCACCCACAACCCGGAGGCCATCATGAAGATCGTGGACCTCATGGACAAGTACGATGTGGGTTACGGATCCGTGAACCACAACCGCAACCGCTGCATGGACTGCGGTTACGAGAACGCCGAGAAGGACCTCACCGAGTGCCCGCACTGCCACGGTCATCACATCGACACCCTGCAGCGCATCACCGGCTACCTGGTAGGTACCACCGACCGCTGGAACTCCGGCAAGCTCGCCGAACTCCGCGACCGCGTAGTGCACAAATAGCCGTCATGCCCGGCTAACCTGCCCGGGCCCCCTTTGTAATACGTCATGCCCGGCCCCGACCGGGCATCTCTTCCATGAAGATCAGAGTACTAGACATACTGGAACAGACAATGGCCGACGGACCCGGATTCCGCACGGCCATTTACTGTGCAGGGTGCAAGCATGCCTGCAAAGGCTGCCACAACCCCCAGAGCTGGGATTTCAATGCGGGCCGATGGATGGAGGTGGACGACCTCCTGTCCCTCATCAAGGCCGATGACATGAGCGACGTCACCTTCTCCGGCGGCGATCCCTTCTACCAGGTCGAGGCCTTCACCGAACTGGCCCGCCGCATCAAGGAAGAAACCACCAAGACCATCTGGTGCTGGACCGGCTTCACCCTGGAAGAGATCCAGGCATCGGCCCATCTCTCGCAGCTCCTTCCGTACCTGGACGTCCTGGTGGACGGTCCCTTCATCCTGGAACAGCGGGACACCGACCTCCTCTTCCGCGGCAGCCCCAATCAGCGCATCATCTACCTCCACGGCGCCCCTCCCGAGGACCACATCCCCGGCACCGTCCCTCTGGAGCCCCTCCGCTAACACTTCATCGTTGGATGTGCGTGCCTGCCTGCCTCCTCTGCCGCCATCCCTATCGATTCACTCATTCCCGGTTCCTACTTCGTCATTCCCGGTTCCTACCTCGTCATTCCCGGTTCCTACCTCGTCATTCCCGGCGCTCTCCAGCGTCATGCCCGGCTCCGACCGGGCATCTTCCGCCCTATCTCCCTGCTGTATGTACAGAAAATCACCCTTTTACTGCATTCCAACTGTACATACAGTTTCGGAGAGTGATCTGTGGAATATGGGGCAGATGGCAATAGGGGAATGGTGTCGCAGGTCAAGCGTAGTACCGTCCCCGGTCCGCAAAAATCGGAGGCCACTGAAAAACCCCTTGGAATACCATCTAAGACCACAGAAATAATAGCAAATCACCTCTGAATTATTTGGTGGTTTGCTATTAATTTTGTATCTTTATATTGTTGATATATAATTAATTATGCTTAATTCCCAAGCGAAGATACAGTTCAGTGAATATGCCTGCCTTTACGACATGCTTATTCCTCAGGACCACAAATTCCGTCAGTATCTCAAATTGGTTGACTTTTCTTTCGTATATGAGGAACTGAGGTCGAAATACTGTCCGGATAATGGCCGTGCCGCGAATGATCCGGTAATGATGTTCAAGTATTTGGTCTTGAAAGCTATTTCTGGTCTTTCCGATGAGAACCTTGTTGAACGTAGCCGATATGATCTATCCTATAAGTTCTTTCTTGGCTTGATGCCTGAGGATAATGTTATCGACCCCAGCTCCTTGACTCGTTTCCGCCGCCAGCGACTGGCAGATGTAGAGCTTTTAGATATGTTACTTTCCAAGACAGTGGCTCTTGCGAAGGAGATGACTCTCATTGATGGAAAGACCATTATCGTTGATGCCACTCATACTTTGTCAAAATCATCACCTCTTAATCAAGTCGAGTCTCTCCAGAGGAAAGCGAAAGAGGTTCGAAAACACGTGTATGAGGCAGACGGGGCAATGAAAGCCAAGTTGCCGCAAAAATATGAGGGGACAGACCTATCGAAAGAGATTACATACGTAAAAGAGTTGACGGCGGCTATTTCCTCGAATGAAAAGTTACGCTTGTTGGATAGTATCTCGGAGCCGCTTAGCCTATTGAATGAGATGGTGTCCGATATCGAAGACCATTACACTTTGTCAAACGATAAGGACGCGAGAGTAGGTCACAAAAGTGCCGATACTTCGTTCTATGGTTACAAAACCCACATTGCCATGACTCCGGAACGCATAATTACTGCTGCAACGATTACTTCTGGAGAGAAGGGTGACGGCCGGGAACTGCCTGCCCTTATTGAAAAGACCAAGGAGATGTTACCGGATCTAGAACGCGTAGTGGGAGACGCCGCATATGGAGGCCAGAATAATCTTGAGAATGCCGAGAAAGAGAAGGTCGAGTTGATAGCAAAAGTCAATCATCGTATTATTGAAGGGTTTGAGGCAGAAAAGGAAGGGTTCTTCTTTAACAAGGATGCAGGAAGAGTTGTATGTCCTGCCGGTCATCTATCCGTGGGTGTCAGATTGGCTAAGGACAAAACAGGCAATGATAGGTTACGTTACAACTTCAGTAGAACAAACTGCAAAGTGTGCGCACTTCGTGATACTTGCTTGAGGGGAAACTCCGGGAAGGCACGGACAGTATCCGTCCCGATAAAAACACCACAGCAGGAGAAGCAATTGAAGTTCATGAAGACGGAAGAGTTCCAGCAATGGTATAAGGAACGATATAAGATAGAAGCAAAAAATGCTGAACTCAAAAACTCATATGGTTATGTAGAATCCCTCTATTATGGCATCACTGGGCTTAAGATACAAGGCGCAGTGGCGCTATTCACGTGCAATCTATCCAGAATCGTACGGCTATTGAACGAAAGAACGACAAAATAGAGGGAAATACTCCCCTTTAGAAGGCAAACATCCTCCTGAGAGTCGAACATTCATCAGAATACGAAAACTCAGGAGGATTGTTGTGCAATGTCGATTCTCGAAGGCTCGTATAATAGATACCTTTTTCAGTGGCCTCAAAAATCGCCTGACCTGCGACGCTAGAATGCACCTGTGGCCGATTTGCGTCCCCGTTCAGCCAAAAAACGCAGACCTGCAACACAAAAGCCCTTGACCTGCGACAGAAATCACCCTGACCTGCGACAGAAATCACCCTGACCTGCGACACAAAACACCGTCACCGGCATCATCATGCAACCAACTACGCGTTTTTCCTGGGAAAGCGTGTAGATGCTTACATCGCAATGTAACCTATTACGCACTTTTGCGGGAAAAGTGCGTAGATGCCTGCATCTGTGTTGTCCATTTTACCCCCATCCTGGGTGGCAACGGCAGCCATTTTCTAGGCGCCATCAGGCGCCCGGCCGTACCCGGGACTTTGCGCCAGCAAAGTCGTAGAGGGATAAAAGGCCGCGGGGGTTTTTAAGGGGGCAGCGCCCCCTCAGACTATGGGGCTGCGGTGCCTTGTTAACAAATCTACAATGGCCGGCGCGCCGCGTATTGCGCGCCGGCTCCCGTGTAACCGATCTCCTATAAATAACGCTTCAACTGAGCTCGCGCCAAATCTTCGTGGTAAGGTTGGATGGCGTCGGGATTTACAAGTTTGCCATCCCGGTCAAAGATGAGATAACGGGGAACATAGTCAAGGCGGATTGCATTCAGGAATGAGTTCCTTCGGTTGGTAATGCGGTATGACCCTTTAAAGACATCGGCATTCTTTTCGATTCTTTTCTTCCATTCTATTGCATCTGTGTCCAAGGAGATACATAGGAAACGAACATCGGTCTCAGGGAAACTTGCGTGCAACTTTTTCATATATGGAATCTGTTGCAGGCACGGGCCACACCAGGAGGCCCAGAAGTCAACGTAAACTACACTGCCCCTATGCTGTTCCAGAATGTCCTGCAGGTTGGTTTCCACCCCATCCTCCGATTCAAGTGGAAGGTCGAAGGTTTCTACTTCAATCTTTTTACTTCCGATAACCCTTTTCGGCGAAGAATCCCCAGTAATGTTTGTGTACACCTTTACATACTCGGAGACAGTGTCGTCCGGATAAATGTGCCAGCCGCTATCTCCATCTATAATTGTGTTAATCAGTCGTTTTAAGATTCCGTTTCTGGCCAGCGGCGTAGCGACGGTATCTGTAATCATCCTGTCAAATGATTCGGTTGGTACGTTGCCGCCAGCGTAATCTTGTGCGGTAACATAATGGGAAATGAAATGGAGCAGGCTGTCCGATTGCACTACCTCGGAGGGTTTATACCTCTCATCTGGAAGGACGCGATGGAGATAGTAGTCGTAATACAGCGTGTCAATCAGTTGATTCTCGTAAAGGGAGTCAATCGTATTTTTAAAAGATATCTTGTACTTGTCGAATTCCTGGGAGAGGGAATCCAGGTTAACATAAATATCCCCAAAGAATTCGTCTAAATCAGGAGAAGCAAAGATATCTCTATCACGGGAATACTGGAAGGCTGCGGAAAAAATATAATCGGAAAGAACTGTCTCAATATGGAATCCTTTGAGTTGCCTGGCCCCGGGAACACGATAGGGAAGATTGTACAAATACGTATTCTTCTCAGAGGCCCGGCTGTTTAACATGGGTCTTTCATCGGCGTCATAGCTAACGAGGACGGTATCACCTTCCTTCAGCAGGAAATAATCCTTTTCCAGGGCCTTGTATACATGCATCATTTCGGCATATCCGTGGAAAGTGGGAAGGATGATTGTATCTCGTCCGGCCAGGCAGGGATTGTACTCAATCAGATTACCGTCTTTATCAATATAGTCGATAGTCGAATATGCCGTTTGACTTATATTGTGCCCGACCTTATTGGTACTTGTCTGTATGGGGCAATTCTCAATGATGACAACAACCTGCTCACTCTTTGGCAAGGTCGAAGAATGGGGACCTGCACAGGAAAATATGCCGAGGAATCCAATCCCCAACATACAACGGATTAGAATAGTTTTTTTCATAGGTATGTGTTTTATTCCGTGGCGGAGTAATTGAAGATTTTGGCGGTGGGGTGGCCGGGGGATTTGTCGGGCCAGCCGATGCCGGCGCGGGAGACGTACATGTTTTCGTGGTTGTCGATACCTCGCTCGTACCACCAGACCAGTTCGTCCGGGCCGTACTTGTTGTAGTCGCGGATCAGGTTCTGTGCTTCCCGGGCGGTCATGGGAACATAGAAAGGAGGGCACATGTCCTCGGCGATGACCAATTTCAAAGCCTTTCTTTCCGGGTCATAGGCTTCGGGCATCATGGGGTAGCGGCTACCAACCGCCGTGAAGCTGTTCGCGCGCAGGAATTTGTATTTCCCTTCCTCCCATACTTCGTCTTCATCATAATCCGGGTCGTTGACGTACCGGTTGAATTCGTAGGCAAAGTAGAACTCCCGGAAGCTCATGTCGATGGGGATCTTCCAATTGTCCGGATCCCAGTGCGTGGCCGTGCGGCTGACACTGTTCAGGGGAATGTAGGGCTCTTCCACCGACAGGTCCTCATACCAGTGGTAATTCCCCGTCTCCATGTTGATGAAGCAGCCGAAGGCCAGGGTGAGGACCCCGTCCCGGACACCGAAGATGCCGTATTCCGGCAGATAGCTGGCGTCCGGTTTGGCGTCGGGAAGGAAATAGGGACCGGCGTAGGGAGTCTCCACCAGGGAGATGAACAAACCCTTCGTGCCTTTTTCACGCGCGGTGGCTCCTCCGTGCAGCGTAGCGGAGGGCATTTCCCGGAACTCACGCAGGATGAACGCCTCGTTGGATTCGTCCGGGGCTTTCCGGGGCGCTCCTTCCAGGATGGAGATGGCACCCTGGGGATTACTGCCGATGCCAGGCAGGAGGAAGCCATCGGCCCCCAGTACGGCCCATTGGCCCTCCATCCTCAGGCAGATGTACTTCATCTCGGCCCGGGAAGGGTAGTAGCTGGCCTCGGGGAAGGGGAAATACAGGTCCTTGGAGTCCCGGGCGGGGCTTTCCTCAAAGCCAGGCTGGACATTTCCGTATCCGGCGCGGCCTTCCAGGCTGGTGTAGAACAGGAGGCTGCTGGTGGCAAAGAAAAGCTCTTGAACCCCGCCGGGCTGGATCTGCCACGCTCCGGTGGTGTTGTTCCACAGGCCCGGCAGGCCGTTCTCGCGCACGACGACCAGGTTTCCCTGCATGCCGCCGGGCGTCAGGTTGAAATAGCGGGCCTGCCCGGCCGTGTACGCCGGGGCCGACGAACTGCTCTCCGGCGAGCCCGTAAAACTCTTATGGATAGGGAGGATGGCCAGTGCAATAGCCAGTGCGATCAGTTTCATAGGCTGCTAATAGATTCGGTATTCTTCCAGTCGGGAGGTCATTTCATAGATGCGGTCCTCCGACGCGTAATAGGGTTCCCAGTCGGTGAGCTGCTCACCGTAGGTGTTAAAGAGCGCGCAGCGCGAAGACCCGTCGGCCTCATAGACGGTGCCCCGGTAGTAAGCCCAGGACTTGTTCCCGTCCCAGAAATGCTCCAGCGTCAGGCGGTTGAACATATCGGGCAGCACCTGGTTGCCGCGCATGTCATAGACGCCGGTCTTGTCGCCCTTTTTGACCTGGATGCCGTACTTGCCCCAGCTCTTGGCGTCGATCTGGTCATAGGAGCAGGGAACGACCATTCGGCCCTTCTCGTCGATGACCCCTACGGCCGTGCTGCCGTCGGCCAGCATCCGCCGGGCCTGGTAGTAGGCGGCATCATCCACGGAGAATTCCAGGTTCTTGAGGCCGTCGAACACGGGCGGGAGAATCTCGTTCCCGAACTCGTCCAGCATGCCCACCTTGTCGGTGTCGTCGCGGCGGTACAGGATCTTCCGTCCGGTGCCGTCCTCGATGAAATCCACGGCGCTGCAGGTCATGGCCTGCGTGTAGTTGCCGTTGCCATCGGCCACCATCATATACCAGGTACGCTGGCCCTGGGGCGTGGTCTTGGCCAGGGCGAGGAGGGTGTTCCGGGCGTTGTCCGGGTAGTGGAAGGCCTTGAACTGGTCGAAGGCGTACTCCGTGGTGGGCTCGCCGGTGTCCGGGTCGATGATGGCGGTCCTGCCCTTGAGGCTGGCGGCCGCGGCATGGGGGCCTACGATGGTGATGCCCTGGTACTGCGGCTTGCGTACCCATTTCCCGGTGCTTCTGTTCCGGAGGCCGTAGCTGGGGACGCCCTTCTTGTTATACTTGGCGATGACCTGGGTGTTCTCCGTCGCGCCCATATCGGCCACGACTGTCTTCCCGGCCATCGGCTGGTAGTCCTTCAGCTTCACCTTTTTGGGACGGGCGTATTTCTGGGCGGCCTTCTTGGCCTCCCGTTCGGCCTTTTTGGCGGCTTTGGCGGCCTTGCGCTCGTTCCAGGCGTCTTCGTGGCGCTCGTCATAGGAGTAATAGTCGCCGCCGCCACCATAGGAAGAACTGCCCCCGGAGGACCCGCCCAGGGACGGGCAGTCGCTCTTGTGCGTCTCGCCCTTCTCGAAGTCGATAAACCCGCAATAGGTGCAGTAGGTGGCAACCACCTTGGCCTGGCTCACCGGCGGAACGGACTGCGCGGCGGCGGGAAGGGCGACCAGACCGGCCGCCAGGAGGATGGGAATGCGTTTCATATCGGCCTAAATAAACATGTTGAGGGAAACGCGGAATCCGCTGAAGGGACTGCCGCCCTTATGGAAGGGCACGAAGTCTCTCCAGTAGCCTCCGTTCAGTTCAAACGAGCCCATCTGGATGCTGATGCCGGCCGTATATCCGCCCTGCAAGGTGTTGTACAGGGCTTTGTCGTCGGGCGTCACCATCAGGTTCGCGGCGCCGTAGATGCCGGCGAACGGGCCGATGGCAAACCGCGGCGTGGGTTCCCACATCCAGGACAGCCTGACGGGAAGCTCGATGCGGTAGTCGGGCACATTGTTCTCCTTGCTCAGCCCCAGGGACGCCTCCAGGCCGGTGGTCAGGTAGATGGACTCCGGATAGAAGATGTTGAACTGCACAAGGAAGGACGCGCCCAGGAAAGTGTCCTTCACCTGGGCCTCCTCGAAGGAGTACTGCCCTTTCTGGTAAAAGACGCCGATCTGCGGGTTCACCCGCTGCGCCTTCGCGGCAAACGAAAACGCCAGCGCAAGCAGCGCGATGCTAAGAATCCTTTTCATCTTTCGGGTCTTTTTTATGAAGCAGGAAAATGGCGAAGCCCGCCAGGCCGAGGGTGATGAGGAGCGCTATCGGGAAGTTGATGGCGTCGCCGTGCTCGAGGCGCAGGTACATCCAGCCGTAGTTGAGGCCGAAAAGGACCGCGCCGCCGAGAAGGCCGATGCCCAGCGCCGATGCCACCCCCTTGAAGGTGCGCACCTCCGGATGGTCGATGATTTTCTTGCCGATGGAACAGAGCGGCACCACGGCGACCGCCAGGGAAAGGACCAGCATGAGGGTGCGGGACGTTTCCCGCTTCTGCTCGGCCCGGGCCTCCCGGTCAAGGTAGTCCTGCATCTGGCGTTGCATCTCCCTGTACTCTTCGGAGGCACCATAGAGTTCCATCAGATCCTCCTCTTCCTTGGAGATCTGGGCGGTGGCGGGCAGGCACAGGGCCAGCGCCAACAGGAATAGAAGACGTTTCATAAGCTTAGTAATACCAGATAGCGTTGGGGTCGTCCGGATTCACCACGCGGCGGACGATGATCTCCCCGCTATGGACCGGATAAGTGATTTTGGGCGTGCAGCCCACAGAAAGAATGAGCACCTGGAGAGCGTCGGAATGGATGTTGACTTCTTCCAGCTTTCCGTTTTTGGAGAGATCCACTTCCTTGAGGTCGCTTTCTCCCAGATCCACCCGCTTGAGGTTCGGGAAGCGGACCAGGTCTTCATAAGTGAGCACATCGAACGGGTCGATGCGATAGGAAGCCAGGTTCAGGACCTGGAGGGAATCGGCCTCGGCCTTGGAGAGGAAGCCGTCCTTGTCCCGGTCCCCGGTCAGGATGGCTCTTCGGCCTACATTCTTGTCGGCGAAGGATTTCAGTGCTTCGGGGGAGACTTCGCGCACGGGAGGCAACTGCCCCCACGCCGCCTGAAGCCCGAAAACAAGTCCTGCTAAAATGAGGATTCTTTTCAAGTCTTCCATGGTCATTAGTTTTCTACAAATATAGTAAAAAACTATTTCCCAAGGGTTTTGCGTACGTTGTAGAAGGTTTGACGGGAACCGAAGCCGGCAGAGATGGCCAGCTCTTCCAGGGGCATGTCCGGATTCTTGGCCTTGAGTTCGTCGGCATAGGCCAGGCGGCAACGGTTGACATAGACGAAAAAGCCTCCGAGACGCTCGTTCATGGCGCGGGAGACATAGGCGCGGTTGACCCCGCACATGCGGGACAGGCTGGTGAGCGTAAGGTGGTTGTCCAGGAAGGCCTGCTCGTCCTCCACGTAGTGCCGGATGGCCTGCAGGATCTCCTCTTTCTGGCGGGCCGACAGGATATCGTCCTTCTCCGGTTCATCGGCCTGTACCTTCGGGGGCGCCATGACGGGGACGTCGGGGCCTTCGCCGGACCCCAGCTGGGACACGTCCATCGCGCGATGGGGAGAAAGAATGCCGATGAGAAAGCCGACGCTCATCGCGGAGAGAATCAGCATGCCGATGGAAAGGACGACGAGCCGTCCGTCCAGGGAAATGATCCAGCTGACAAGGATTTCGAAGACAGGCACGCACAGAATCCCCTTTGCGAAGCGGCGCGGGAAGTCGTCCGGATTGGAATAATTCTCCGTCGAGAAGCGCCGGATCGCCCGGACGATCATGCGTACGGCCAGCAGGAAACAGACAAAGCAGAGAAGGCCGAAACAGCCCGAAACAGTGAAATAGAGTACGTACACCTTCCCCTGCAACTGCGTCCCGGGAATGAGGGCCAGGACCAGGGAACCGGCGATAAGGATCGTATAGGTGGCCGATAGCCAGTAAATGGGCGTTCTCCACCAGTTGACCTTGAGGACGGTTCCAAAGTAGGAGAACATGATGATCGCGCTGAAAAGGGGCGTGGCCAGGTTGAGCATGAGCCGCACGTGCAGGACGGCGTCCACGTCGGTGGGCATATACACCGCCGGGAACATCAGTGCGAGGGAGAGAAAACAGAATATATTGGTTCTCCAGGCGGGGTAGTAATAGTCCATGTGCTGGGCATAGGGCTCGCACTTGTGGCCCCACCGGACGACAGCAATAATAACGCTGGCCGCAATGAATACGGCCAGCGCTGCGCTGAATAATGTTTCTTGCAAAGTAAACACGGGGCGCAAAATTACTGCATTCCCGGTTTATTTGCAAAAGAAACTATAAGGCGTAAGAGGCGGTTGTGTTTGTCGTTTCTATCACAAACTTGGAAAGGGCAATCTCCGTAGAGGCGAAAATACCGTTCGTTAAACGAATTTCGGCGGGAAAGCTTTTGGTGCCGTAATAGAGCGTGTTTTCGCTGTCAAGGACGTTAAACGCATAACCATTAGATACGGTGGTGTACGTGTCTTCGGCCCTGTGTGCATAGTAAAGGGGATCCGTTGTGGGCGTTTCCGGGTGGATGTTGATGGCGCCGTATGTGGATTGCCATGCACCGTTGGTGTAGGTTCGTTTCTGCACCAGCTTATTGTAGCGTGCGAAAATGGTCAGGTCGTTCACGGCAAAGGGAGCATTTTCCATTTTAAATGAGAGGCGGATGATGCTCTGCTGGCTGATGAAACTTGCGCCCGATGCGGGAACAATGGTTTTGGACTGCTCGTCAACCGAAGCCACCGTTACCGTGGCCAGGGCGTAGTCGAACTGACTGGCCAGTGCGCCGGTCTCAGAGGGTGCGGCTCCTGTCTGGTGGGTATAATCCCATTCGGCCCGGGGGAAGAGCAGGTCCAGCTGGGATCCTGCCTGCAGGCCGCTGACGGAATCCAGCATGCCGGAGAGCGTTGCTTTATTCTTGTCGGTCGCATCAACGGTGGCCGTAAGGTCGCCAAGGTGGGTTCCGGCGAGGTACACGGCTACTTTCTCGCCGGACTTCCAATAGGCATGGAGCGTCTCGGTGCCTTCGTTGTTTTCGAGGTCAAGTGCTTTGGTGGGAGCTGTTTTGCTGGCTTCTACGCAGAAGGCAAACTGCTCACCGGCTTCTTTGCTGCCTGCGCCGGTTTCAATGGCCTGCTCTTTCTCACAGGAGGTGCCCATGAGTGCAAGCGAAACAGCAAGATATAGTAAAATATTCTTTTTCATATTCATCATTATTCATTAATGTAAGCCTTACCGGAAGCAATTGTCCCGCTGAATTTGGCAAAACGGAGACGGCTGGCACTGGTGTACAAAACGTGGACATTCTCTACAGCTGTGTCGTAAGACACGCCCACCAGGATATTTCCCGCTTTGGGGGTGGCCGTTTTATCGGTCGCGGTAAGGGTAATGTCGTAGGATCCATTTCCTATGATGATGACCGGACAATCGGCAGGAATGATCTGGCCGTTGCCAACCAGAGACAGAGAGTGGTCGCTGTTCACCGTAAATGCCCGGTATTCCTCCGGGAGCTCGAAAGCCTGATTCTTGTTATAGAAAGAGGAGAAATAGAAGGAGGCGCTCGAACCGGGGTAATCTGCGCGTGACAGGCTCAGGTTGATTGTCGTTGCGGGGACAAACTCTACCGTCAGATCCGCGCCTGGCCTGTTGCCTGGAGTCGCACGTCCGAATTCGATAAATACATACCTGCCGGTTGAATACCAGTCAACGGAAGTGATTCCTGACTTAGATCCATAAAAATATTGATGTGAAGTGTTGGTAAAGACGGACTCTCCGTCATACAGCTCCAAATAATTATTGTTATATTCATCCTTGTTCATATCTATGCATCCAGTTATATGGCATAAATAACCCATGGGAGCTTTAATACGCGTATATAATGCGCCTCCAGCGGCCGGAGTTCCATCGGGGCCGCCTTCGTCATACAGCTTGAAATGAGTAACGCCGTCGGGAATGGTGAGAACAAGCGGATTGTTATAGTTGTCACACGACACAAGCATATTGAGACTAAGGGCATCTGTCGCCGCGAATACGGGCGTAACGGTCACCTCGCTGGAGGGCATCTGGAAATGGGCCGTCTTGTCTGAACTGTACCATACTCCTCCTTTAAAGGCAATGGGAAGACCGGCTTCGTCTTTGATGATAAGGTCATTGAGGTAATAGCCGTTATCGGGCGTGACGGTAAGGGATACCATCTCGGAAGTGCCAGCCTCAGAGACGGAAGCCGATACGCTGCCGTGCTCTGCGCTAAGTACCTTGATGTCGTGTTTTATGCTGGCGTCGATGACGCGGACCGTGAGATCGGCACCAGCATACGGTGTGCTGGGGTACTGCGTGTACATATGGAGCAGCATCTGGTTGCCGGTGCTTCGAAGGACTTCTATCGTCTCTCCCTCGCTGGTGCCTTGATACGACTTCACGCCAAGTATTTTATTATTATTATCTGTAGCACCGTCAAATGCCTGCAGACCGTCATACCGTGTCCAGGCCTGAACAGTTCCGGATACTTCCAGCACTTTTCCCGCAGGAGCATTCATAAGAAGATATCCGTCTCCTTCTTTATCATAGCACGCATCCGGACCGGATGCATCATATACCTTGAAGCTTTCAATTCCATCAGGGATATCGGCTACTTTTGCGTTTTCGACGCCATGGCTGTTATACGGGATGTTTATATACAGGCCGCCGTCAGCCGCGCTCAGTACATGGGTGTACTGGGGCGTCACGGTAACTGCGTCGCCGGGCATTTTGAAGGTTCCTGTGTTGGCACTGTACCAGCCGCCATCTACGGGAATATTGTGACCCTTGGAATCCGTGACGACAAAGCCGTTGGGCAGATAGCCGGCATCGGGCGTAGCAGTAATGCTGACAGACGTACTTGCGCCGGCCGAAACGGGGGAAGCGGTCGCGCTTCCGCCAACGGCTGCGGGCTGGACGGTAATGTCGTGGGTCTCGGCCGTATTGATAAGTGTCACCGTCAGATCGAGGCCGTCAGCGTTACCGGACCAGGCATGGAAAAAAAGACACATTTCCTTACCGGAGGTATATAGCAATCCCACATCTTCGCCGCTGTGGGTGCCAAAACTATATTTGTATCTATATCGGTTAGCCCAATCCCTGGTGCCATCATAAAAGCGGAAATAGTCATTCCCTCGGATATCAGTCGTGACAGTGCCGGTTACGTGAAAGATATAACCATCGGGAGCGATGACGACGAGGTAGGCGTCTCCACTGTTCTTTGACGTATATTGGGCGTCCTTTCCTTGTGCGTCATAGACTTTGAATGCGTTGATGACCCCGGCGTACTGGGAAAGATCCAGCGTCGTTGTGTTCTTGGAGGGCATGTTGATGTAATAATAGCCGGGCTCCGTCTCGTTGTAGTCCGTGTCGATGGACAGGCCGTCAGGAATGTTCTGATCCGCTACTGCTTTTTGCGGGAGAAGGGCAAGCGTGAGTGCCCCCAGAAAAAGAATCAGGTTTTTCTTCATCGTTCCGTCCTCCTAGAATAAGCTCTCGTCCGGGAAGACCGGCGCTGAAAAAGGTCTCATGTTGCCGTAGTCCGAGCGGTCAAAACCGGACTCGCAAATCACCCCTTCGATACGAACCTCCACCGTCTCAATCTTGGGAGATTCGTAAACAAGTTTGTTGGTTTTCATCATAGATTAATCGGTTTTTATAAAAGCGCGCAAAAATAACCGACTAATCCTCTCCCCATGTCAAATACTGTATAATTGCCCGTCAAATAGGGTATAAAACGGCTCGCCGGTATTTTCCGTGGGAACAAACTGTAAGCAGTTGAGCCCTGAATGCCTTGATTTTGGTGTTCAGGGCTTCTGCTTGTGCGTTGGTTGAGCGGTAACGTCGCCGGTCAAATGTAATTGTGTCGCCGGTCCGACGGAGTAGCGTCCCCGGTTCGCAAAAATCGCCTGACCCGCGACGTTAGAATGCACCAGAGGCCGATTTGCGTCCCCGTTCAGCCTAAAAACGCAGACCTGCAACGCAAATCCCCGCCACCTGCAACGCAAAACCACCTGACCTGCGCCACTCTCAGTCCCGTCATGCCCCTCCTACTCGTCATGCCCGGCTAGATCGTCCCGTCATGCCCGACTCTGATCGGGCATCTCTATTATCTCCACCGTCATTGAACTGCGGGAAGCACGGG
>JAEEGK010003710.1_pt1 | contig 37846 bp, 29 predicted proteins | sample 8958771 | NCBI WGS metagenome assembly JAEEGK01 (sample SAMN16246547, study PRJNA631951) | gut metagenome | biome: gut microbiome; feature: rumen; material: SC-attached | host: Bos | place: Iran: Karaj | collected 2018-10
TAGCCCTGGACTTTTTCGCAACCGATGCTCTTCAGGAATTCCATCTGTTCCTTGGTTTCTACACCTTCGGCCAAGGTCTTTAACCCAAGGCTTTTCGCCATGCGGACCATCGAGCTGATAATGGTGCGAGACACATCGTTAAAGTTCGAAAGGAAGGCCATGTCGATTTTAAGTTCGTCGAACTTGTAGTCCTTGAGCGTATTCAGCGAAGAATAACCGCTCCCGAAATCGTCCATCCAGACTTCGTAGCCAACCAGACGGAATCGTTCAATTTCATGCTGGATATACGAATCCGACGCCATGATGCTTTCGGTAATTTCTACACGGATGTAGTCACGCTCAATCTTATATTTTTCAAGAATGCTTTCAACTACCTCAAAAATATCGCAGCCGGTAAAGTCCAACCGGGAAAGGTTGAACGACACCGGAACCACAGGGTTGCCTTGGTCCAATTGTTCGCGCATTTCTTTGCAAACAAGTTCTATCACGTGGCTGTCGAGCTTATGAATTTGCTTGGATTCTTCTAATGCGCCGATAAATTCACCCGGGTTCAAAAAACCCTGTTCCGGATCGATCCAACGGGCTAGCGCTTCCATGCCGCAGAACGTTTCCGAAATCGTTCGCACCACCGGCTGGTAGTAAACCTTGATGTAGCCGTTCGCAATGGCGTCGTCAATGTGGTTTACCACGTAATTGTGCAACATGAGTGTCCTGTGCAGGTCTTCGTCATATCGCCGAATAAACTTGTCGCCCTTTTTCTTTTGAATGTTACAGGCGAGTTTCGCCTTTTCTATCGCGTCGAGAATATCGCTATCTGTATCGGCCTCGCAAATGCCCGCGTAAAGGTCCATTGAAATTTTGGAAACCGTACCTTTAACGTATTTTCGAACTTCGCACAACTTTTCTTCGAGATTGACATTGTCGGCAACAACTATAAAATGATCGTTCGTGCCACGGCATACCAAGTTCTTTGCGAACTGCTTTTTAAGCATGGCCGCAAAATGAATCAGGAACTCATTTCCGCAGCTAAAGCCGTTGGCATTGTTATAAAGTTTCATCCCGATGATATCGAAGAAAATCACTACAGGCTTTCTACCCGCTTTTACAAGATCTTCTATGCAGTTTTCTCCGCGAATGCGGCAATACTCCAGATTCGGAAGACCCGTCAAGGAGTCAAAAAAGCGGTCAGAATGATCGTTTACACGCATGAATATGGAGCGTTTACCATTCCAGGAAATTCGAGATGCATCGACAACCAAGTCTTTTCCTGAATACGGGCAGCTAATAATCGATACCCCTTTTTCAAGGAGCTCTTCTATAAATAAAGCATTCTTTTCGTCGGAAGTAAAGAAATATTCCTCAAACTTGATACCCGGCTCATAGGGTCTTTTCGGTTTCCAAAAATGCGAAATAGAAGGATTCACCATATAGATTTCGTGCGTTTTCGCATCGAAAATCACAAACGGATCCACCTTGGCCGAATTCAAAAGTTCCACAAGCACCGACGCGGGAATGTCGGATTTCTCACGCAAAGTCATTGCTCCCACCTTAATTCATATCTTCTCTCTTGCATTAAATTAATTGATTATTCACAAAAAAGCAATTCTTTTTATACAAATATGTCGAAAAAAGAACAAAAACCACCCTTTTACGCATAAAAAAGCCCTGTTTTTGGAGTTCATATTCTTTCTATATTAGCATCATGATCTTGAATAAGGCTATACTCCCCAGTTTTATTTGTTCAATGGCATTTGCGCTAACGGCCTGCGTCGGCAATGCTCCCTCTCCCGAAACCAATCCCCAATCCGAACCAGCAAATGCAGCAGACATTTCTCAGCCCCAAGCAGAAACTAGTTCTGAAACAGACCAAATGGGCGACACCCAAGAAGTCTTCTCCAACTCCCAGACGTTGGACAACCACCGCCTGAACACGCCCGAAAATATTCCGACAGCGACCCCTGCCAACACATCCAATACGGACTCCATTACACAGGCAGCGATTGCAGACCCCTACACCGCTATTCCGGCCATTGTCCAAAATATTTTCGACTACGCCAACACCTTGCACAAAGCGGGCTACACTGATTCTGCAACAGCATACCTGGAACGCTTCCGCGTCATCAAGCCTTTATGGGCACAGTGGGAATCCAAGGCCGATTCCATGCTGAATGAATTCGGGAAAATCCGTGCCGAAAAGGCCAAGGCTTACGAGCCCATGGTATTCCAGATCCAGAACATGAACCGAGCCAATTCCGACTACGGTCTCGTGGCCGAAACCGCCGACAGCCTGATAGCCCTTGCCCCAGGCGATTCCCTTACCCAGTGGGCAAAAGTTCAGAAAGATATCGCCTACAAGAATACCCTCGCCAAGGCCAAAAAAGAATACGCCGCAGTGAAGGACCTTGCCGACAACCAGGCACAATTTGCCGAAGCCGAAAAGCAGGCTGTCACCTTGCAGATGCGTTATCGCGACTTCGAAGATGTCCTCCACCTGCAGGAACTTATCGACCACATTCGCGAATTGATGCAGACCACAAATGCCGAAGCCGCCAAGTACTGGGAATCCCACGATCCGGCACAGGCGCTAGCCCAAGCAGACACACTCCTGCAAAAAGAAAAATTCGGTGAGGCCAAGGAGCTCTTGAACAAGCTCAAGGCCAGCAAGTTGCGCAAAGAAGCCAACGAGCTATACCAAAAACTGGCGGATACTTACTGCACCAAGCAGCGCAAGACAACAAGCCAAGTTTTTGCCAAGGCGCAAAAGCAGAAGGATCCGGCCAAAAAGAAGAAGCTGTTGCAAGATGCCATCGCTCCGCTGGACAAGTGTCTCACGGAATACCCAGACAATCCGCAGAAGCAGAAGGTCATCGAAAACAAGCAGTTCCTAGAAAAAGAAGCAATCCGCTAACTTTAACCTTTAAAAATAAATTCTTTACTTGTATTCGTCGCCGCGCAGCGGTTTTCGTAATAACTTGTATTTCGTCTTGATTGCGGTGCGAAGCAGCGGCCAGCCGACTTTGTAGAACGCCTTTTGCCAAATTTTATCGATAGCTTGCGTCGTAGAGCTTCCAACATGTTTCGGGAGCCATTCTTTTTTAAAGTCGGGAGCAAGACCGGCGTCTACAACCATTTTATGATAATTGGCATTTAAAGCCTTGTAGGCACCGTGGCGAATAAAGTGAACTTTTTCTTTAAAGTTGAATCGGCACTGCAACAGTTTGCGCTTGATGAAACCGCCCCCCTGTGCAATCAGCTCAGGATAAGCGAACATGGCAGGTAAATGAGTGCTGTAAAGCGAAGCTGTCTTGATTTCGGCTTCGTCGAAAACATTTGCCAGGCCAATTTCCAAACGGTGCACTACATCGTAGAAAGTTTCTTGTTCAGGCGTTTCCAACAGGTGCAGGTAAAAGGCGCCCAGGGCTTCTTGTTTTAGATACAAGAAGAACGATTGCAAATGCGGACGAATTTCGTCGTTTTGCGTAAGCGATACTACGTCGGCTGTACTAGATTCAGCGCGACGGATAAAGTCGGCAAAATTGTTCTGGAAGTAAACGATGGAATCGTTCGTGAGCAGCAGACGAGTGATGCTGTCGAATTCCACAAGGTCGTTGCGCCCGTTAGCGAGGTCTTTCAGGAACCTGCGCCACATGCCAAAATCAAACCCGTGATTTTCGGTCAGGTAAAGCTTAATTCCGTTGTCTTCCAGGAACGACATCGTCTCTGCGGAAAGCGGGCGCTTGTTGGTGAGCAGTACGACGGTAAAGTCGGTCTCGGCGAGGTGCTTTAGCGCAAAGCGCACATACCCGGGAAGGTTTTCCCCGGTCTGGTAGCTTGCGTAAAGAATGACCTTGCCGTTACTAGACATAAATTACCTTCTGCCGCCGCGTCCGCGGCTTTGGCTGCGGCGCTCCCCCTTGCGGGAGCCGCCCTTACGCGGCTTGCTTGCTACGTGGAACCCTTCGCGATCGTCGCGGGATGCGCCACGGGAATTTCCGCCCTTGCCGCGGGAACTGCGACCAGAACGTTCGAAGCTCGGGGCGTCGGAATCGAACCTGCCTCCGCGAGATTTTCCGCGACCACCACGGTTCATGTGGCTGTGAGCCGAAACGAATTCCGGAACGCCGTCATCGAAATTATCGTCGAAATCTTCGTCGGGCTGGCTTACGTAACCGAGGGCTTCCGCCGCGGCAGCGCGGTCAGCGCGTTCGCGAACGTCGCGGTTGCGGTAGTCATTGTCTTCACCCTGACGGCGGCGCTTCTTCGGTTCGCTAGAGAGTTTTTCGATAATGCTGAAGTCCGCCTGACCGCGCAGAGGGTCCACCCTCAAAAGGCGCACCAGCACCTTGTCGCCGCGGCGGAACGTACGCCCGCTCTTCTTGCCAAAAGCGAGTCCCTGATCCGGGTTGAATACGTAGAAGTCATCGCCGGCGATATCGCGGAATCGCACCAGGCCTTCGGCAATCGGGTCTGCGATAGAAACGTAGATACCCCATTCCTCGATGCCCGAGACAGTTGCCTCGAAGTCGTCGCCGATGTGGCTCTTCAAAATCCAGCAGCTGCACACCTTGATGGCAATGCGTTCGGTCTTCTGGTTCTTGACTTCGTTTGCCGAAATCAGGTCGCAGACTTCAATCACGCTGTTCTTGCGTTCGGCGGTAATTTCGGCACCCTTGCGCGCGAGTTCACGGTGACACCACAAATCGGCGTAACGGCGAATCGGGCTGGTAAAGTGTGCGTAGTCCTGCCAGTTCAAGGCGAAGTGACCGAAGCTGTTGCTGTCGTAATGCGCCTTCTGCATGCTGCGGAGAATTCGGTTGGTCAAAGTCTCGTCGCCCTGGGCGCGCTTCACCAAATGTTCGTAAAGCTTGAATGCCGTCGGGTTCAGGTTCGTGTCGCCGCTGCGGGGCTTGCCCAGGTCGCGCAACATCACCGGAGAATCCTTGAACAGGTCCGGGTACATGTAGTACAGTTCCATGATGTCCTTGGTATCCGGAGCCTCGTGGATACGGTAAATGCCCTGGAGCTTGCGTTTCTTGAGTTCCTTCGCGCAGCAGTTGTTCGCGATGAGCATGCATTCTTCCACCCACGAATTCGATTCGTCGGTTACGCGCGGGTAAATCTTTTCCGGTTCGCCTTTCTCGTTGAACTTGCAGCCGAATTCGGTGCTCTGGAATTCCAGGAGGCCGTCCTTGGTGCGGTTTTGTTTCAAAAGCGCCGTCACCTCGGCGAGCGCCTTGATGTCGTCGTCGCCGTTCTTCATCATTTCCATCGCCTGCTCGTAGGTGATGGACTTGGTAATCTTCACGATACTGCGGTGGAAATCCCAACTGAGCACGTTCGCGTGTTTGTCGAGTTCCATCATGCAGGTGAATGCGCAGCGGTCTACGCCCTGGTGCAAACTACATACATTGCTCGAAAGTTTTTCCGGGAGCATCGGCACGGCGGTCCACGGCAGGTACTGCGTGTAGCTCCTTTCCAGAGCCTCTTCGTCGAGTTCGCTCCCTTCGGGTACGTAGTAGCTCACGTCGGCAATGTGCACGCCTAGCCTGTAGCCGCCCTTGGGGGTGCGTTCCACGCTAATGGCGTCGTCATGGTCCATAGCGCCATCGGGGTCGATACAGAGAATCGTGAGCTGCCTGTAATCCACGCGACCCTTGAAGTCCTTGCCGCACGGTTCCTTGACGCCGTCCACATACTTCTTGATAGCGGGACTGAAGTCCTTCGGCAAGTTCGCGTCTTCCATGAACTTGGTCTTGACTTCGTCCCAGCTGATGTTCATGGCTTCGGCGGTGCGGTCTACCTTTGCGAGGTAGCTGTGCTTGAGTTTCGGGTGCGGGTACAGCGTAAAGCTGATGGTTTCGCCTTCTTTGCCCGGGGCCTGCCTGCGGTGGCACATCTCGTACACCTTGCCGGTTTCGAGTTCGTGCACTTCCCATTCTTCTTCGCCCGTCTGGTGCAGAATGCCGCGCTTCACGCGGGTCTCGTTTTCCTTGCCCGTCTGGCGGCGGCTACGTGCGCCCAGGCGGCGGTTGTCTTCGGGGTACTGTTCCGCAATCTTCTTCACGCGCTTTTCGCGTTTTTCTTCGACAGTTTCGCCATCGCCCAGCTGGTATTCCTTGTGGCTGGTACGCTTCAAAAGCCCGCGGTCCACCATGTCGGCGAGCATCTGCTTAAAGGCCATTTTCTGCTTTTTGGGGAGACCGAGTGCGCTACGCAGGCGGCTACCGACCATGGGTTCGTCACGTAAAATGGCAATAATCTGTTCTTCACTAGGTAAATGCTGGGCCATACTAAGCCTCCTGTTGGCTGTTCTGCCTGTAAGGCAGCGCCGATGAAATCATGTTGTGCATCTCGTCGCGCAACTGGGCGACGGATTTGTCTCTAAAGCTTTCGGGCGTCTGCAGCGGGTGTACCACGATCTTGACCACACCCGGAGTCTGCGCCCACTTGGTCTTGGAAAGTCGCTTGCCGCTATCGACAATCGTCACCGGCAAGAGCGGAAATTCGTTTTCTTTCGCCATGCGGAAAATGCCGTTCTGGAACGGGAGCATGTGTCCGTCGTTGCTGCGGTGGCCTTCGGGGAACACCGAAATCGTCACGTTGTCTTCGAGGCGCTTTTTCACGGTGGCACCCATGCCCAAATTCTTGCGCGGGTTCCTGTGCACCGGAATGCAGCCGATTTTAGTCAAGACCCAACCGAACACGGGAATTTTCCAGAGTTCCGCCTTCGCAATGAACGAGGTCATGGTAATCGAGGGCCAAATCACGTTGATGTCCAAAAAACTCTGGTGGTTGGCAATGAGCACGAACTTCTTATGGTCCGGAATATTTTCCTTGCCTTCGATTTCGACCTTGATTCCCGACAACCTGAATAAAACCTGGAAAAATGGGATACATATGCGGGTGCTGTCTGCCCAGCGCCTGCAAAGCACGCCCTTGTAAAACATGAACGGAAGACCGACAACGAAAAGCCCTACTCCAATGAACAAGTAGTATAAAATTGCACGAATAAATGCCATAAGTGTCCTAAAAATAAGGGTTTACACCCATAATGTATATTTTTTATGGGCAATGGAACATAAAACTGAAAAAAAATATGCTTATGTTGAAGGGGGAGGGGTCCCCCTAACTCTAGCCACGGCTCAGCCTGCTCCGCACGCTCACATGGCCGTTCCGGAATGTTCGCTTTGCGGCCAGGCTATCGCCGTGTCTGCCGTTACCCCCTCTGCGGGCGCTCGCCGCCCCGCAACGCCCCGGCCCACTGTCTTCCCGCACTCGGTGCGGGATCTCCTTTGATGCATAAAAAAGGAACAAGGGAGCCACACGGATTGGAAATCACTAACGTGATTTCTGTTTAGACTTAATTAAAACCGTTATTCAACCATTACGCAACGGACAGAAAACCCCTGAGTCTTATACGAATCATCATAAGAATTTCCAGTTGCAGTTCTCCATTGCGAACTTACCTTAGAAGCAATTCCATTATATTGTTCGCTTTCTACAGGATAATGCCAATATGTACCATTTTCTACGTTCGTAAACGAATGATCCCAAAGATACCCCGTGCTAATAAGGCTATAGCCACTATCATTGCTACCGCCAAAGCGACCAGCACGGGTTCCCTCCACGCCATCTTCATTGTTATTGGCATGCACAACAATGTAATAGTCATTGTAGGTCAACAAGCGCCAGCCATCGGGGCAAATTCCCTGGTGGTTCGGCTTAATCAAATTGGCACAGCTTTTTGTATTGCACTCGAATGGCAACTGCATCATCTCGGCCCACTGATAAAGGCCACCGTACTTGTTACAGTTGGTGGTGTCATCATCATAACAGTAGCGCTCTATTTTCGCATCATCTTCTTGATCTTCAAAGCCATATACTTTTTCACCGACATTCAAGTTTTCGGCCATCACCTTGATTGTGGCAGCATTGCCGGCTGTATCTTCACCCGCTATTTCTATGTAATAGTATTCACGGTTGTCACGGGGGTCTACAAATGCTTTATACGCGCCAGTGCGCCAAAGCGACCCCTTAAACGCCTTGTCGAACGAACTACTACTCGACTCCGCAACGCTGCTGCTCGAAGCCACAACACTCGAAGAAGATTGCTTAACTTCTTCACTGCTGCTCGACTTCGGCGTTACACTAGAGGAAGAGGCAATCTCCACGCTACTGCTGGAATCTTCTTTTTTGACTGAAGAACTGCTCTTGTCGCCACCAACGGAGCTAGAAGAATTTTTCACTGTCGTCGAGGAACTAGATTCGTTTGTCATTTCAATCGATGAAGACGATTTCTCGCTCAGGTCCGAAGCAGGCGCGGAGCTACCAGATTCATCGCCACATGCTACGAGCAGTGCGGTAGCAATCAACAACACAAAAAACTTTTTCACAGAAGACCTCCTAGAATCCGAAAATTAGAAAAGTATTAATCTAGTTTCGCGGCAAGATTTTTATCCAAATGATGTTTTTTGTTATTTTTACCTCTGGCAAAGAGGAGAATTTGTATGCGAATGAAAGTTTTATTGCTTTTTCTGTCCAGTCTTTTGTTCTTGGCGGGGTGCGCGTTATTCGTGCCTATCGTGTGGACGGACTCTTCGGACATTCCGCAAGATTACGGCATTGCGTTTGTCGAAATCACGCTGAAGGGTAGAGATTCTGCCTCTGTTTTTATTGATGATGGTGCCGCAAGGTCGAATAAAAAACTGATTCTTAAAAAGGGAACACATTTGTATTCGCTGTTCTTGGAAGACAGAACCTATTCGTTTAGGACGCTGCTTTTTCATTACGAAACATTTTTGCTTGAGCGGACCCGAACTCCTTTAAATGCCGACCCTGAACGATACACTGGTTATTATTGCTCTCCGTGGAAGGTGGAAAAAGGCAAGGCGACGGCTATCGGCAAGATTGAATTCGATATAGTCGAAAACGACCGATTTAATCTGAAATGCGACGAGTATGATACCACGCGTCAAGCGGTGATGCAGTCTGCAAAAGAGCTTTACCCCGAAACCTTCAAGGCCGTAAAATAGGGCGTTGCGCCGGAATCATAAGCAAATCCTTTAAAATCCCTGCTTTACAAACGGGTACGAAAAGACGATAATATATTGAATTTTCTAAATTGTACCTGAACAAAAAGGATTTATTATGGCAGATTGCAACGAAAAGAAAGAGAATGCCCCTTCCGAGATCATGAAGAAGGCTGAAGAATTCCTTGCCTCCAAGCGCAAAATTTTCTTGTGGGGCGGTGTCGATGACGAAAGCGCCGAACGTATTGTGAAGGAACTCTTGTACCTGGATTCTCTGAACCACGAAGACATCTATTTCTTCATCAACAGCCCGGGTGGCGTGATTTCTAGCGGCCTTGCCATTTATGACTGCATGAACGCTATCCAGAGCGATGTGGTCACGGTTTGCTGCGGCCAGGCAGCCTCCATGGGCGCCGTGCTTTTGACTTCGGGTGCGAAGGGCAAGCGTTATGCTTGGCCGAATGCCCGCATCATGATTCACCAGCCGCTCATTCACGGTGAAATTGTCGCCCCTGCAAGCGATATCCAGATTCAGGCCGAAGAAATGCTCCGTATCCGTAACATTACGGGCAAGATTCTTGCTGAAACCTCTGGCCACACCATGGAAGAAATCGACCGCGATACGGAACGCGACAACTTTATGAGCGCCGAAGAAGCCAAGGCCTACGGCCTGGTCGACAAGGTCGAAAGCATCGTTTAACGATTTTACGGAAATTTTTGAATGGGACTTTTTTCTGCCATTAAAAGTGGCCTTGCCAAGACCCGCGACGCCTTGATGGGCGAACTCAAGGGTATTGTCGGTGCAGGCAAAATTACAGACGACACTCTTGAGGAACTCGAAGAACACTTGATCAAGGCCGACGTGGGCGTCGAAGCTGCGTTCCTCTTGACGGATGCTTTGCGCGAACAGGCCTTGGGCAAGTCGCTGACGACTGAACAGGTGCTTGACATCATGCGCAACGAAGCGGAACGCCTGCTCAAGGATCCGCCGCCGTTTGAACTCAAGGGCAAGCCGCACGTTGTACTTGTGATTGGCGTGAACGGCGCCGGTAAAACGACTACGATCGGTAAACTTGCCGCCCGCCTTAAAGACGAAGGCAAGAAGGTGATGATTGCGGCCTGCGATACGTTCCGTGCTGCAGCCATCGACCAGCTTGAAACTTGGGCAGAACGCTCGGGCGCCGAATTCGTGAAGCATCAGGAAGGTTCTGACCCTGCGGCTGTGGCGTTCGATGCTTGCAATGCGGCTGTGGCCCGCGGCTGCGACGTGGTATTGATCGATACCGCCGGCCGTCTGCACAACAAAGACTACTTGATGGAAGAACTTAAGAAGATTGTCCGCGTCATCAAGAAGGTAAGCCCCGACATGCCGCACGACATGTGGCTCGTAATCGACGGCAACACCGGACAGAATACCATCAACCAGACGAAGATTTTCAACCAGAGTTTCCCGCTCACCGGCCTTGTGGTGACCAAGCTTGACGGTACGGCCCGTGGCGGCGCCGTGCTCTCGATTGCAAGCTCGCTCCAGATTCCTATCCGCTGGATTGGCATGGGCGAACGCATCGACCAGCTGGTGCCTTTCAGCAAGGCTGAATACGTGGAAGGCCTTTTCGAAAACGCTCTGGAAGAAAACGAGCAGTAAATAGGTGTCTATGGCTTTAGTCGAAAACAAGACGATGGGGGCGCGTGCGGTTTTTGCCGTTGCGCTTCTTTTGTTTTCTGTTTTCAACATGGTCGGCTGTAGCGGCGAAGTCTCCGTCGACCAGAAATTCGTAGACTTGTATGTAGAGATGCGTGTCATAGACATGACCTACGGCAAGGATGCACCGATGGGTCGCTTGGTGCGTCAAGACGCCTTGAAGGCTGCAGGCTACACCCGTGAAAAGTTCCTAGCAAAGACTGACGAAATATTGAATGACGAACGTCAGTGGGTGCCCTTTCAGAAAGCGGTTAACGCTCGCCTTGATACGCTGTTGGCTCCTCCGCCCGAAAACGCTGAGGCCGCAGACACTTCTGCGAAAAAGCCTCCTGTAAACATATCGCCGAGTCGAAAGGTGATGCCTCAAATGCCCGCGCATAAAGGAGGAGTACGTTGATTTTACGTTTGTTGACGCTTGTCGCACTTTGCGTGTCGGCCACTTTTGCAGCGCCCTTGAATGATGCGGTTCCCGCAAAAAAAGCTTTGCCTAAATCAACGGTTCACTGGATGAGCTACGAGACGGCCTTGGAAAAAGCAAAGAACGGCCCGAAGCTGATATTTGTGGATTTGTATGCGGACTGGTGCATTCCATGCCGCGTAATGGATGCGAATGTATATAGCGACCCCACGGTATCTTCGCTTTTGAATACCCGCTTTTATGCCGTTAAGCTTAACGCCGATTCGCAGGATTCCATTATGTGCGATGGCCAAAAGAAGACGGTGCAACGTTGCTATTTTGATGTGTGGGAACTGAATGCGCTTCCTGCTTTTGTGCTTGTGGCTCCCAAGGGCATGAGCATTTTGACGGTGACTGATTCCATGTCGCCACAAGAGTTGCAGTACATGTTATACCAGTTCCTTGAAAAAGAGAAGGAGTGGATGGCTCGATGAACGAACAATTCCTTTTTTACGCACAAATCGTCTTTTGGCTGATGATTTTCTTGCTGGTACATTGCTACCTGCTGTTCCCGATGACACTCCCCTTCGTAAGCGAAATCTTCAAGCGCCGCAAGTCACCGGAACAAGGCAATGCCGAACTGCCCACGGTGTCGATTCTTATTTCGGCCTACAACGAAGAGGCGGTAATTGAGCGCAAGATTCAAAATATTCTGGAACTCGATTACCCCAAGAACAAGCTGGAAGTCTTGATTGGTGACGACGGTTCTGCTGACAAAACCGCCGAAATCATCGCCCGCTATGAATCGCAGGGAATTACGCTGGTGAAGGCCCCGAAAAATGCAGGCAAGGCCGCCATGCTGAACCGTTTGAACAAGATTGCGAAAAACGACATCTTGCTCTTCTGCGATGCAAATACGATGTTCTTCCCGAATGTGGTGCGTAAACTCGTGATTCCGTTCCGGGACAAGAAAATCGGCTGCGCCTGCGGTCACTTGATTCTTTCGGACAAGAGCGGTTCTACGTTGGGTCGCGGCGAAAGTTCTTACTGGGATTTGGAATCTGAAATCAAGAAGTTCGAAGGCGTGCTCGATATGCTGATTGGCGGCAACGGCGCCCTCTATGCAATCCGCCGCGAACTGTATACGGAACTGCCGGTCAAGAAGAGCGTCATGGACGACTTCTTCGTGACAACCAAGGTTCTTGAAAAAGGTTTCTACTGCACCTTCGTAACAAGCGCCATCGGCACCGAACAGACTTCCAAGGAATCCAGCGGCGAATTCCGCCGCAAGGTGCGTATCGGCCGTGCGAATTTCAACTTCTTGTTCTCTTACTTGCCGCTGTTGAATCCGCTGCACCCGTTGCTCGCTTACTTGTTCTTCTCGCACAAGATTCTGCGCTGGTTCTCGCCGCACATCTTGATTCTCTTGTTCGCGGCCAACGCCTGCTTACTTACTAGCGGAATCTTCTATCAGATTTCTTTCGGCGCAATGACGCTTGCGTTCTTGGTGGCCTTGCTTAAGATTGTCCCGAGCGGTTACTATTTCCTTTCGATGAACTACGCTATGCTTAAAGGTTTCTTTATGGCCTTCAAGCCCGAAAAGAGCGGCGGCTGGGCTCGAGAAGCCCGCAGCGACGAGTAATATTGGTAGGAAGTAGACAGGGGGTCATTCTTTTGAGTTATATTGTAGGTATGAAAAAGACTTTCTCTGCCATCTTGTTTGCTTTAGCATTCGCCGTTGTGCCGGCGAATGCGTTTACCATGGACGTGCAGGGTGGCGTAGTGAATCACGTAAGTGACATCGGATCTTTCAATCTGAACGTTTATGGCCACTTGTGGTATCCCATCGATCAGATGCTCTTTTTCGGCATCGGTTCGGGTTACCAGGAAATTGACAACGTGAGCCTGATTCCCGTTTCGGGCAGCGTCTGGATTCGCCTGCCAATCGGTAGCCGCACGCTTCCCGTGGCTACGGGCGATTGGGGCTATCTGTTCGGTTCTAACCACCAAATGTTCTGGCGCGCCGGCGGCGGTTTCGACATCAAGAATGGAGACTACTCGTCGATTATGATCATGGGCGGCTACCAATTCCTTGATCATGAAGGCAAAGGTTATGCCTACGTGCAAGCCGGCATCCTAATCGAGTTATAGCAAGCTTTTTCAGCAAAAAAATCCCTGATAAACAGGGATTTTTTTGTGGAATAATTTCGTGCCGCGGCTTTTTATTTCACCACAATTTTCTTGGCTTGCTGTTCGGAGCCTGCGCGGACGCGGAGCATGTACAGACCCGTTTGCGGAGCGTCCAGCACCAATGCGTTGGAACCGTCCAACGTCTTGGCCGTGACCGTAGACATCACGTGCCCCTTCATGTCCAGAATGTCGACGCGGGCATTGGTGCCGGCAAGGCCTTCGGAAGCTTCAAAGGACACACGCAGATGGTTTCCGAGCCTTGCCATGCGCAGGCCCTTGAGCGTATTCTGAGCGACTACACGGTCTGCAGGCGCCACGCGCACCGTCGCCGTCTTGGCCGTCGACTTCAGATAAACCTTAAGCGGCACGCCGTTCTGCATTTCGGTCGTATTACCGTCAACCGTCAAAAACACATGGTAACCAAAAGCATTCACACCATCAACACCATCAAAGCTCAGGTAACCAATGCGATCACTGGACGCCGACAAGGCAATGGTCCATTCCATTTCATCAGACGCTTCCTTAATAGACTTTGCAAGAGCTCGCTTACCATCGACAATAGAAAGGTTCACATGGTCAGCCATGCTTTCGGGAGGTTCTTCGGTTGTCAACGGATTCAAGCCGGCACCCAGAATGTTCCAGGAATCCTGCTTGCCATTCTTGTCCAAAAGCTTGGCCTGCAATGTCCAACGGTCTTTAGTCTTTGACTTCGCAAGAGACCGAGACTTTTCGACAGCCTTGGATTCACCCTTGAACGCCGGAGCTGCAGAAACCTTCCACTTGGTATCCTTGGAAACCTGAACCCACACCGCTTCATAAGGGCCAATTTCCTCGAACTTCGGATCATATTGGCCGGTCGTGGTATTCCAGCTCCAGAATAGTACATCCGGATTTTCATCGATATCCTTGGCCGCATCCGGGTAGTTCGCAAACAGATTCACGGCCCAACCATGAGGGTTTGCAACCATATTCCAACCCGAGTTTGCTTTATCCAGTTCCCAGACAAAGTCTTCGCCTTCATCATCGATTTCATCGCGCAGCGGAAGCGGGCGACCTTCCAGCGAGTTGTACCACACACCACGAGTTGCATCCAACGAATCGTTCTTGGTCAGCTGCTTATATTGCCAGAATTCACCCGTACCATATTCATCCCACCAATAGAATACCTGGTCGCCATCCCATGTAACCGCGGACATATCCACCGCCGAAAGCGAAAGCATCTGCCAGCTATCCGCCGCAATAGAAGATATTACAGGATCGACCGAGATTTCTCTACTGAATTTCTCTTTCACACCGGTCTTGTCTTCGAGAGTCACGACCATCCTGTAGTTACCCGGCTTCTTCATGCGGAAAACAAAGGTTGTATCAAAGCCCATGGCAACAGAATCACCAAATACAGATTGAGTGACAATCGAATCCTTTACAATATCGACAACCTGCACCTTTGCAGAGACCTTGCGCCGAACTTCGAAATCGCTAGCCGTAAAGCTCAACATGAACATGCAGCCGGTACTATCCAAACGCGCTCTCGCAAAATCAAGCTTTGTCTTGTTTTTCCAGCCAAAGTAAGCCTTGAGAGTCACATTATCCAAAATCTCAGGCATGTAGTCACCCACATGGAGTACCGTGTCAACATTGCCATCACGCATCACCACCAGAGAATCTAGTACGTAAACAGAGGTGTCTGCACCCATCGCCCGCACCCTAAAGTTGCGACCATTCAATTCCATGGGAACAAACATGGTTCCCTCTTCGGTAAAGCGGCGTTCAATGGTCTTGTCCTTGTCGCCTTCAGCAAACCAGATACTTCCATTTTCCTGTTCAACCGCCAACTTCATAAAGGCACCGGCACAGCTGTCAAGATTCGTGGTCCACTTGGCATAAAGCAGTTCACGGACATCAACTCCCTGGCTCCTGCCCTTTGCACGCAATTTGCTCAGCAAGTCCTTATCAATCACGGTGAGCAACTCATCGGATTCCGGATCGGTTGTCCAACCAGCCAGGCATTTTTCGGCATTGTAGACAATCGTCGGAAGCACCATGGCGGAATCCGGATTGTCGCTAGTCAATTCCTCGGTCCAATCGCTACCGAAGAACACCGAATCCTTGGAATTTTCATCCAAAGCAACACGGACAGAAGAAATACCGGTTGCAACCGAGAGCCAAAAGTCTTTCTGTCCCGGTTCTATGTTGAACATTTCATCTTCAGCAATGCGCATTAAAGTATCACCATCGGCATCAACACCATAAATGGAATCATTCACACTAAAGCCTTCCGAAGGGACAAACTTAAATCCGATTTCTCGTGTAAACGTGGGTATTTCAAGTCCATCTTTTCCCACATCAAACCAAACCGTATCTTCTTCATCCTTCATAACATAATAGACTTTAAAGACCCCATAATCATCCATTTTCGAAGCAACCGTAAATTTTTCTTGCGTGCAGCTTTCATCCCATACTGCATACACCTGAACCTCATCTGTATAACCACTGCTTTCAAGCAACTTCAACAAGCTGTAATCCACCCTTTCATAGATATTTTGGGAATCGTCAGCCGAAAGAGTCCATCCGCTGATACACGCATCTGTACGACCATAGTACTCGTAATTCCGCAAATCACCGCCATACAGATACGACACAAAATTTCCCTTACGGCCAGCAATCGCAAACGAAGTGTAGAACACATTGGCATCCGTATTATCATTATAGACAAAGAAATATTTACCCTTAAGCATCGGAGCCTTAATTATCACATTTGCATTTGGTGTAATAACATCATTCTGAACAGTACTCCACGCATCCGTTGCAGAGGCTCGATATGCAAATGGCACATTTGCCGTATCCAGCTTGTAGTCATATTCAGCATCTTCGGTCATATAGAAATACAATCTAAACGAAATATCATCATAAGCAGGTATTTCTAAGCCATCTTTGGCATCAACCGCGAACGCATTCATGTCCCAACTGACTAACATTTGTTCCATATCACCAGCATAAAGATTCCAATCGATTTCAGCCAATTTGGTTCTATGCGGTTGCCATAGAACCAAAGTTCCCTTGTCAGCATCAGCCGATGTAATTTTATATGTCGGTTGTTCTTTTCCACAGTCTCGCCACACGGCATAAAGCGTCACAGATTCATCATATGGATTATTTTCCATATACGCATTGTATTCCTTAACGAACTCAGCGCTTGTTGCGTTTTTGTACCCCTTCGTTGCCGTTTCACTGAAGGCAAAACCGTCTTGGCACTTATCCTTGCGATACAAATGCGGGAATGTATAAGACGGATTTACAGCCATGTCAAGAGTCGCTTTAGAGACCCAATCATCACTATAGAAAACTTTGATCCCATCATCGAAATCAACATTTTCCGAGAAGAAAAGATTATACACGTTTTCTTCATAACCAGAAGCAGTCAAAGACACCATCGTAGCACCTACAGGTTTCGTTGAAAGAGTATTGAACACATACGGATTTGTAATGGTTTCCGTTTCTACCGGCGTAGAACTTGTTCCATTCGTATACACAGCAGTCATTTCGAATGTATTCGTCTTATGATACATGACTCCCGGCACGAATTCGACATAGAACTCGTAATCATCACTCTTAAGTTGCTCAATCGACGTTCCCTTCTTAACAACACGAGAATTCGTTTCTTTGTCAACAACCTGATAAATCTTGAAAATGCCCTCTTCTTCGTCAACATCTGTCGATACGGTATACGTTGCAGGAGGAGTACAAGCGGCATCCCAAATGGCGTATAGTTTGTAAACCTGTCTAGTCGAAGTTGTTCCATGATCTTCATCAACCACAGTCTCTTCTTCAGGAGAAGCTTGTTCCAGCATCATCAAGAAAGCATCGTCACTCAAAGAGGTATAAGCATCTCGACCATTGAAAATCGTAGACCATCCATGAAAGCACTTCCCGAAAGTAGCGATATGTTGCGGCAACGGATTTTCAGCACCATTTACATAAACATCATATGCAGCCTTTTTCCAGTCATTACCATAGAACACCATATCTTCCGTATTCACATTGAATACCAAATTCAACGGAACTGCAGCTGATTCCATCTTCAGGCTATATACGGTATTCTGAGAAGGCTTTTGCTGGTTATCATTCTGAGTACTCATCACAACAACATTTCCCGAGAGCGTAATATCTTCCGGCGTAGATACAGAACCATCATTGTTAGTCACTTCAACCGAAGCTGTTATATCTCCCTTTGCGTAGCCAAACGAAACCGCACTATTTTCATCATCAATAGTAAACTCATAAATTCCACCGGCAAGAACTATATTCTGGTCATCCAGCATATGTTCGTAAACGACTCCATCAAAAGTTTGTTTTAAATTAAGCGTCGCTTTCGTGTTGCCGTTTGCAATCGTAATCTTAGTTGCAGGTGCATCTACGCAGGTACTCCAGTTCGCATAAAGCGTTGTAGGAGCATCAGGATCCATACTCAAGTTTTCCTGTATCGCATTCGCTTCAGAAAGATCCTTGTATTTATCCTGAGGCGTATTAACAAGTGGATCCGTAACAGACCAGCCATCAAAGCACATAAGGTTCGTATTGTATGGTTGCCACAAGCTAACCGAATGAACCGTTTTAGAAAATTCCAGTTTTTCACTTTCCTTGGCATCAACCGGGAAATAGAGATATTTCTTATCCGCATTTGTATTCAAGTCATAAGTCACATAGAACGGACCTGCAACAAAATTAGGCGTAACCGTCAAGAAAGCTGTGGTTATTCCATGATCCATTTCGCGAGCAATCAACGAATTTGTAAGGTCTACTTCATCGCCATCTTCACTACCATATTTACTCTTCAAGCCATCGACATGCCATGTTGATGCAGAACAATCTCCGCTCACACCGGCAAGAATTTCATCTGCCGTTGCAGAGTAATCCACTTCTGTTTCAGCCGGATTTTCTCCATCGGCACAAACAACTTGCTTCGTTGCACGGAACGAAATAGAATAAGTTCCATCACAAGTATAGCCCGTATTGCACTCAATATCCTTTACCTTGAGATACCTTGTAAGGGGCACAGATATATTACCAGGCGTTAGAGTATTTTGATTAACGTTTGAAACTGCACCAACTATCTCATGCGACGACCCATCTGCCGCATCACCACTCATTTCGAGAGTAAACTTGACTGCTTCTGGATTTTGGACTTCGATATTTATTGACGAATTTGCAGTAATGGAATAGGTCGACGGATAATAGGTCAGAACAATCTTTTTAACATCTTCAGCACGACTATAACTATCATTAATCACTTCATAAGCCAACCAGTACGCCATATTCGAGGTCAATGTTATAGGAGTGCCAACCGTTATCGAATAATCATATTCATCAAGAAATGCAACATCATACTGCAATCCCGTCGACTTTCCAAGTTCAAAGACCATCGGAATCACAATCTTTTTAAGAGAAGCATTTGAAAAAAGACGATTCACCCTCGGAGCCATGAAAATAAAGGTCTTGTCAACAATATTGTCTATATTGGCACAGTTCGACGTTCCCAAGCTAGGATCACCATCGCAATACCGATACACGATATCATATGCCACGGGAGTTTCGCAAATCAGGCTTGATGAAATTTCATCCGTTAGCGAAACAGGATTGCCAGCAGCATCAACAAACGAAACAAAATCTTTATTCAGATTTGCATTTGCGGCAACCGCCTCCTTTACCGTCTCAATCTTATCAACACCATTAGAGTTCAATTTACCATTAGCTTCGGTGTAAGTAGAAAAACCGGAAGCCATTACTTCCGTATAATAATTTTGAGAATTCAAGTCTGTCACGAATCGAGTGTAGTTATCCACTAGACCAAGAGTAGCCTTCTGCTCACTAGAGAGATCTTTTATCTGCACAACTACCAAATGATTCGGTTTGTCAGAAGTCCCCACAAATGTCGGCAAGCCATCGTTTTCAGCATTGCTGACCCACAAGGCAGCATCGCCGTCAGCTTCCAAATTATAGTTCAACAGAGCTGCAAAAAGTCCAGACGTCATGTCAGCTTCCGCAGCGACACCATTTGCATTACGCGTCAAAGGTTGTCCAAGTTCTCCAGCAAAGAAATCAACATAATTGCCACTAACATAACCACAGCCAGCAGAACAATCATAATTTTCATTCATGTAGTAATTCAAAGGTCCCGTTGCAGTCAACGTTCCTGTAGCATTGCGCACATTGGCATAAATGTTGGCATTTCCATAGGAATAGCCCTCAGACCAAACTAACCCATCCGCATAAAATCTATCGCCACCCACACCCTTCTCCACCATGTCATCGCCAAAGTGGAAGTTGTTGTACAGGGTGACATTGCTGCTATAGTTAAACGGCGTATCTATAGAACCGACAATATATCCGGCTGCACTTGCCCCCTGAATTGCTCCACCCGTAATGTGGCCATTCGAAAAAGTATTGTTAATCTTAACAGTACCACCACCAGAAATAAGCCCCACAATGCCACCCGCTATAGATTTAGACGACACGGAACCCTGATAATAAGACTTCGTTATCGAAATCGAACCATCGGTAAAGCCAACAAGACCGCCAGCATTAGTTTCACTTTCAACCTTACTCTTGGTTACAGCCACATTTTTTAAGGTTACGAAACCACCTTCAATATAACCCGTGACAGCACCCGCATGATAGTCGCTGTTTATAGTCACGTTTTTTACCGTTACATTCTCTATATTCCCATTATAATTTAGGGTATAGCCAACAAGAGCACCTGCATAATCCGCCTCAAAGTAGGAGTCTTCGATATCGATGCCGTCGAATGAATTAGGATAATATTCATAATCAAGATACACAACTCCCGCATGCGAACCGCTACCTGTCATTTCAAAGTAAACATCCGAGAACTTGACATTCGAAATACCAGAGCTCGAACCATTCGTTATGCTAACAAAGCCGATGCCTTCATTAGCTTGATTTGAAGCATAGCAGAGGCCCGAAATCGTATAGTTCTTTCCACTCTCACTCCAAAGGCCGCGGCCTTCGCTCAATTCCAAATACTTGCCCTTAAATGCATCATGGGAATCAATACAACCATCACTATTATGCCCAGCAAACGCGATATCCGATTTCAATACAACAGGATTCATGTACATGCCCAACCAATGCTGAATAAACCTATAAGCATCTGGCATCGGGTCTGTCGAATTAGCCGGATTCGACTTAGTCTCATCGAACCAATACTCGAAGCAGGCTTCATCTGCGTCACCGGATTCTACCTGGCGAAATTCCAATTGCACCGGATAATCATACTGGTCTTTAATTTCCTTTAAGCAGAAATACTTCGTCCCATCCGCCGCATAAGACGTAGCAGACAAGGCCATCAGGATGGCCGTGAACAACGCATAAAAACCCGGAATCTTTTTCATAAGGAATCCCCTGTTTATATTCGTTAACAAATATAGTTTTCTTACAAATACATTACAGAATCTATCATTTGTAAACATCCGTAAATAAGAAAAGCCCCCGTTTCCGGGGGTTAAATGCCTTTTTTGATCCTTTAGCAGGCTCAGGATGGCAATTTCGGCCTATTTTGCCAATTACTTCACGATTTCGGCGTCAACGACCTTCTTGCCGTTCACAGTCTTCGGGCCGTTATTGCCGTTATCGCGGCGAATAATCTTGTACTGAATAATGCTCCAGAAGTTAGACACAATCCAGTAGAGCACGAGGCCGGAGGGCATCACCGCGCTGAACAGGAACATCATGGCAGGCATCATCCACACCATCATCTTCTGCTGGGCAGGATCCATGGCACCGTTGCCGCTCATGGTCACCTTGGTCTGGAAGTAGGTGGTGACCACCATGATCCACGGGAGGAGAGCAAGGCCATCGGGCATGAGGAACGGAATGCTGAAGCCGTGGAAAATCACATCGCTGCGGCTAAGGTCGGTAATCCAGAGGAATGCCGGCATGCCGCGGAGTTCAACAGCGCGACCGAGCACGAAGAAGAGGCCCATGAAGATCGGCATCTGGATAATCATCGGAAGGCAGCCACCGGTGCAGCTAGCGAGCGGGTTCACGCCGTTCTTCGCGTAGAGTTCCATAACTGCGGCCTGCTTCTTCTGCGGATCGCTGCGATACTTCACGTTGATTTCATCGAGCTGCGGCTTGAGCTTGCTCATGGCGGAGGTCGACTTGAGCTGCTTGATGGTGAACGGGGTCGTAATGCCGCGAACAATGAAGGTCACGAGGATAATGGCGACGCCGTAGTTCGGAATGATCGAGTAGAAGAACTTGAGCAGCTTGAGCAGCATGGCGCAAATCCACACGAACCACACGCTGGAACCGGGGAACCACTTGGAACCGGTCACGATGATCTTTTCGTAGCCCTGGCCGAGAGCTTCGACTTCGGCCCATTCCAGCGGGAGCACCATGAAGTTGTAAGCAACAGAATCACCGCGCACGTTGTCTGCAATAGAGAGGCTGTAAGTACCCGGGTCAGGATTGCCTTCGGTAGCCAAGTTAATGTGCTTGCCCTTCACCTGGGCGGGCACCGGAGAATCGAACTGTACCGACATGGCAACATACTTACGACGCATGCCAACCCAATAGTAGTTGGCGTTGTCAAAAGTCATGGCGTCGGAGAAGGTTTCGCGTTCGGTGATTTCGTTGTTCTTGAAAATCACTTCGCTAAAGAAATAGCTTGTACCGCCGAAGCTCTTGCCCTTCGGGAATTCTTCGGTTTCACGCATGCCACCCTTCCAGGAGAGCTCGTAGTTGTCGACGCGGAAACCCTTGAACTTGTTCACCTGACGGACAGCAACACCAGATTTGGTGAAGCCGTAGCTACGTACCAGCTGGTTGCCGTTGGCATCGGTAAAGACAAACTGCACCGTGGTATCGTTTTCGACATTGATCCATTCCGGAGCTTCGACATTGAACATGACATCGGAAAGGTCTGCACCGCCGAGCTTCAAGTCGAGGGCGCCGAGAGTCGTATCTTGAATGAGTTCGGGGAAATGGCCTGCGGAATCCGGCAGGGCCTTTACGATGACGCTCTGGACCTTACCGCCCTTATTGCTAAGGGTCATGATAAACTTGTCGGTTTCGACCGTAACAGTGCGCTGGGCAATCGGCTTCGGAGCTTCAGCTGCGGCAGAGTCGCTTGCGGCAACCGTGGAATCCTTCACGGCACTATCGGCAGCAGCTTCGCCTGCGGCACCGAGAACCGGAGCGGCCTTGACTTCGGCCGTAGAGCCCGGAAGCACGAGTCCGTTTGCAGACGGAGCTTCGGCAGAATCAGCGACCTGGGCGACAGCTTCCTTGGCTGCGGCTTGCTTTGCGAGCTTCGCCTTTTCGGCAGCTTCGTTGTTCGCGCTGGTCGTCATGAACCACCAAATCATGATGGCACCGATAAGGATGGATCCGATGAGAGTATTCTTGTTCATCACTTTTCCTTTTTGGGCGGGACCGGGTCATAGCCGCCCTTGCAAAACGGGTTGCACCTTAAAATTCTAAAAACCGCAAGATAGAAACCTTTGAACACACCATGCACCTTGATTGCTTCTATCGCGTATTGCGAACATGTCGGCTGGAACCTGCACACCCCATGAAAAAAGAAAGGGTGAATAATCTGGTATAGCCGGATAGGCACAATCAATGCGCCCTTCAGAACCTCGTTAACCCTGTGCATCCAAGCCATCGGTCCATTCCATCTTCTTGAACACCTTGAGCGCCGATTCGCGCATGCGCTCCGAAGACATGACTTCGGAATTGTCGCTCACAATGATCATAGCCCACACGGGCTTGGCAATATGGGGAACCCTTTCAAAAAACAGGGGCCGCAGTAATCTACGGCACTTGTTGCGGTAAACAGCGTTACCATTCTTCTTTTTTGCCAAAAAGCAAAAACGACAAAAACCGTCCGGGCTTTCAATCCAACGCATCGTGAAAGACGGCGTGCGGATAAATTTCCCATGGACGGCTACTTGCCGATAAGCTGGCTGGTTAGGCAGCCTATAGGAGCGCAACGAGGCTATGAGCCAATCCTACTTTTTGTAGATGGTGTCGCTCACGGTGAGGCGCTTGCGACCCTTGGCGCGACGACGGCTCAGAACAGCACGACCCCAACGGTCTTCCATACGGGTGCGGAAACCATGCTTGTTGGCGCGCTTACGATTATGAGGCTGGAATGTTCTTTTCATTTTAGTAACCTTTATTAAAAGTCAAATTTTTGAGTCTCAAAATTAGAAAATTTCCTAGATAAATCAAGGGGTTAGGCACCACCGTAAGCAAGTTTTACTCACATTTTCGGCCTTTCCCCAGCGGTCATTCCAAATTATCAACAATCTATCAACACCTATTTTCAACCCACCCCCAAACGACAGCCCATTCATATCGACTCAGAACAAAAAGTTATATTTCCCCGCGTTATGAAGAAGAAAATCATTCTTGCTATTTCTCTTTCGGTAGCGGCCCTGGTTACCGGCTGCTCTAAAGGCCTCAAACCCAGCGACCCCGATGTGTATCGCAACAAGACGGGTATTATCGGCGTTTTCCGCCAGACCGCCTTCTACTGCGAAGATGTAATGCCCCAGTACATGACTCTCGGCACTCAGAAGATAGTGGTAAAACCAGGCTGGAGTCACGATCAGGACAACCTGTTCATCAGCGAAATGAAACCGGGCGTCGCCCCGCTTTATAGCTACGAATACGCCTGCGGCATCGACGAAACCAAGCTCAAGCTCGACACCGCAGACAACGGCAAAAAGCCGTTCCCCTACGCCGTAAAGATTCCGGACAAAGGATTCTGCAAGATCGTCATCTCATTCTTGGAAAACGACAACCTGTTCTCTCATAACGATGACCTCCTGAGCGAATTCTTCGAAAAGAACGAAGTAGCCGCCGGCTACCCCAACATCCCCTACTGCGAAGTCATCGATACCAAGGGTAGCACCGTCACCTTCATGGACCGCGACTCACTTTACCGCGAACAGTATGCCGCAGCCGTCAAGAACGCAAAGAATCTGACAGCCGACGACATTTACCCGCTGGTATCTATCGACGGCAGTTCCGACATGGCGACCCTGAGCGGCGACAATTCGCAGGTGGTGCTGGTAACTTGGCATAACAATCCCGACGACTTTAAAGACGGCCAAACCATCACCCTCAAGGATAAGGTCATTTGGGCCTTTACCGATAAGGAATTCCTAAAATGGTTCCGTGAAAACCACGCCAAGGTGGACAACTGGGATATGCGCCTCAAACAGCTCATCGGCATGTCTCCCGCAACTGACAACAGGTACTTTACCGTGTTCTGGGCCAACGTGACCGACGTGTTCCGCCCGGCATTCTTCCCCGAAATAAACAGCGGCATGATGAACACCACCTTTACCAACACCTTGGAAGAAGACACCAGCGAAAACGCCATGTGGTTCAAGAACTGGTTCGACAAGACCAGCGCAACCATTTATAGCAGAGATGGTGGCCACCCGTGGACCCGCCTAGGTTACACCTACGACTGGGGCAATCCCAATAGCAAATACGGACTTTCTGAATTTATCGTGAAAGAAGGCGCCCAAATCGAAGTGAAGTTCACCCGCAAGAACCGCGCATTCCTCACCTGGATGAAGGACAGACTCTAACTACAACCTCGTATAATTCCTGGCCGGCGGATTGATACTTTCGTTCGAAGGCGGTTTCGGGATTTTCGGGATCGAAGGCGTCAAGTTCCACATTGAACTTGAGCGAAAGTGCTTCGCCGAGAATGCGGGCGGCTTCAGCGAATTCGCGGGCGTAAATTTCCCAATTGGTACGGAGTTCCGTCACCGGGCTCAATCGCAAAAGGGTCGGAAAAATCGGGTGCAAATGGAAACGTCTGGTCGCTTCGCTTTCCTTGGGCCAGGGATTCGGGTAGTAGAGCGCATGGTGCAAGATTTTCCACTCCCCCGCATTTACCTTTTCAAGCGCAAGCCGCCAAAAATCCAGTAGCTCGGCACGCACCCAAAACACATTAGGAGGAAGTTCCTGGCACCCAGCCACGGCCTGCTTTAGCTGATGATCGTTACCGGCCTTGGTGAGACGCTCTGCCGACTTGTCCACCCCAATCACAGGAACGTTCGGGAACTTGCAGGCCAAGTGGATGGTACTTTCACCCGTACCGCAACCGGAATCCAAAACGACCTCGAAGCATCCTGCAGCATCCATTCCATAAAACGTTTGCACAAACTCGCAGGCATTTTCAAAGGCCTCCCGGGTATGATCCGCCACCGGGCGTAAAAAAGTCGTGGCAACGTACTTGCGCACCACGGCTTCTAAATTCTTGTAGATGTCTTCTTGGTTTGATTTTACCGAATGAACTACGTTACCATTGGATTGCTTCGTCACTCCGTTCCTCGCAATGACGTATAACTATTTTTCCCAAATGGAGAGACGATTGCCACCGATGAGTTCAACATCGTCGAGCCAGACTTCTGCATAACCGTCTATCGTCTTGAAATCCCAAGCCAACTGGTTAACACACTTGAAGGCCTCCCTTTCGACCGGCAGCGGCACACTCACACGTGTCCATTCTTCTTCAAGACCATACTCGGATTGAATCAACTTCTGATGGTCAAAATCCAAATTGGAATCGATAATGTTGAAGACGACAGAACCGATGCCCTTGATGCGGAAAGCAATGGAATCCACCGATGAAATGTCATTGCAAAGGGCCTTATCGCTCTTGCCCAGTTCGACACCCATAGTCGCCCAGGGCCAGTAAGCGACTCCGGCAGAATCCTTGACGATATCGCCGAAGTGGGCTGCCACGTGAGCAGAGATGTTTCCGTCTTCGTTTGCAAGCGTAAAGAGATGAGTTTCCCCGATAACAAAGTCGGGAGTCACATTTTCGCTAGAGAAGTCAAAATACCACCAACCACCGTCATAGGTACGCGCAGGCATAAAGCGGTTCTGGTAGTTGGAATCCTGGAAATCATCCAAGAGCAAAGCGCGGCTTTCGTCGGCAAAAGTGCTTGCCACCGTCTTCTCGCCAGCCATGACCTTCAAGTAAGTGCTGCTGGTATCGCTCTTCTCGACATCCGAAATAAACACAAGACTCAAAGCGCCTTCAGGCAGGGAATCCAGCGTGAAGTTACCGTCTTTCACCTTGGCAGAATGTTCCAGGCCACGGACCTTGACAACGCCCTTCAAGGACTTGTCACCCACGCTACCCGAAACAGACGCAGTTTTCTTGAGTCTGTCCTTACCGAGGTCAACGCTTGCACCGTTCACCTGAACCGGAATCTGCAAAGCTTCGCCACCGAGTTTAGCTTCGAGGGTGTAGTCACCGTCGGCAACGCCTTCGATTACCACTTTACCGTCCTTGTCGGTTTCGGCAGAATAAGCCTTTTCGCCATCCAGGCCTTCGCTATCCATAAGGCGAACCCTGGCGAGCGCAGCCGGAGATTTGTCAGCTGTTAAAATCTGTGCCGTAATGGCGTTCCCCGCTTCGGTACCGCTGGGGCCGCCACCCGCCGTTTTAGTCTCGCCACATGCCGAAAGGCCAAGCCCCATAGAAAGGGCAAGGATCGAGTATGCGGCACACTTAGCCGTATTTGCGGGATTCCTACTTAGCACATCCCAAAAATACAAAAATTTATTGCGGGTCATCATTATACCCCCTTGTTTTGCGGAGCGGCTCCCGTGTCGGGATCGTCCACTTTATCAGACAAAGGGAACATCGCAATATTTAAAGCATACACGCGGTCGGCACGTTCGCTCTTGCGGGCAAACTGCAACAGGCCACGACGAAATTCTTCGATACGGTGACGGATTTCAGGCAGGTCATCTTCGTCGGCAGTAAACACCACAGAAGAAATATCTCGTTCTTCGGGTTTGTGACGATCGATTGATTCTTGCGCGAGTTCAAGCGTATGCCTGTGGAAATCGCGCACCGCCTGGCTCTTGACTTCGCCGCCAGTGCTGATAATCTGATCGGTAATATTCCAGCCATTGTTACCATCGGGCACCACAAGGCCAAGCTGTTTTAAAATGCCAAGAGCAGAGCGTGCTTCGTCCTGAGAAATAGCAGGGTTCAGTCTCTTGCCCAGCTTGCCGATATCGCTGGTGTCCTTGGTGATACCAATCAAGGCTCGGAGTGCGGCACAGGCCCAGCTGCCGAAATAAGAAAGTTCCGGTGCAGAAAGCACGCGGGTTTCCATGGAACGGAGTTCCATGAGGCGATAATACAATTCCGAAAGGGTCTGCTTCGCCTTGGTCTTGTTAAAACGATATAGAGTCTTGAAGTATTCGGCACGGCGATCGTCGAGTCCACACAAGCGAATAAACGCCGGCAGGGTCCCCTCGTTCAAATGGCCTTCTTTCTGGAATACACGAACAAGCCAGGCCGGGTCCACACCGGTCTTCTGGCCAAGATAGCGGTACGAGGTGAAGGGGCTGCCTTTCTTGGTTTCGACAAACCAATCCTTCAGGAACTCGCGGTATTCCAAATAGTCTAATACTTCGGGCATATCTATAATTTACCCTTTTAAAGATAGGAAATGTTTACAAATTTCAAAATGCTTACTATTTCTGTTGCAAAAATTTCAACGCGGCCAGCTATTCCTCATCAAGGTTCATCAGGCGCATGGCGGCCTTCCATGTCTCCTTGTTTTCAAAACCGTCCCGCTTGCCGCCGCCATAACGGGCATGGGCAAACTCCTCGACAAGAGTTTCCCACCCTTCGAGCTTACCCTCTTTCACTAGATTATCCAAATTCACCGCAGACTGGGCAATCCCCAAACAATCCGCCACATGTTCCTTGCATACACTTTCCAGCTCCAAGAGCCATTCGCGGCTATCGGCGGAATTCACACGCTGCTTTAGAACCACCATTTTTTCGCGTAAGGCGCTTTCTGCAGCGTTTTTTACAGCCACGGCTTGCCGTGCAGCGGCACGGCGACGAACGCGCCAGAAACCCGCCAACAGTACGCAAAGGGCCACCACTAGCCCAACACCTATAGGAAGGGGGTTAAAAGGCTCATTCACGCGCACAGGCACGCTTTCGCTACGCAGGTCTAGCGGTCGCCCCACCGGCGTCGGAATCTCGAACCGCAAGGCAGGAACATTCAAATTACCCGTATCCTGCGCCACAATCTTGTAGGTAAACGTAATGGAAGCCACCTCGGCGCCGTCCTTAACAGACCGCGCCGACTCCTGGGACATCGCCACCTGCGTAAGCCCCTTTGCATTGGCGGAACTTGCAGGTACCACCAAAAGCGCGCTCCCCTGCACAGCCCAGGAGACTGTCACCGGGAAATCAATGGTGTCACCCACCGTTACCGCATGCAAGCCGCCCTGGGGACCCGACGTAATCGAAATACCCAACTGCTCAGGAGTCGGCAGCTGGATTTCAGGCGCCGGCACCCCACTATCAACTGCAGCGGAATCAGCACCTATGGATTGCTTTGCTCCGCTCGCAATGACGTTCTCACTTTCATTCAAAGAATCGTTTTCCATACGCGGACAATATACAAAAGTTTATCCACCAAAATGTTTTTATTATATTATCAGCTATATAACCGGAGTCAACCCATGAACATGTCCAAAAAAGTTTTTAGCGGCATTTCTCTTGTGAGTGCCTTGGTGCTTTCTGCCTGCGGAAGCGACAGCAGTTCCTCTCCCAACACCCAACACGAAGCCACCATCGACAGTTCTTCGGCCACGGTCAACGACAATCCCGAGCAGACCCCGCCCCCCGCCAACGGCGACAACACGCAGACGAATCCGCCCGCCGAACTGTCCAGCTCTTCCGAAGCCGAAGCCCAACCTCCGCTTTCTTCTTTTGAAGAGGCAACGGAACAAAGCTCCGCCTCTTCGGACAACAGCAAAATTCAGTTCACCGAAGTCTCCGAAGAAGAAATCCTCAAGGACCGTGCCTTTGTCGCACTTTCTACCGAAACCGATTTCGTCGACTTGAAGACCGTCTATGAAAACCTCGCCCCCAACGAAAGGGTCGCTTTCGTCATCCGGCACGCCCGCCGCGAAAGCAGCACCGGCATTGAATCCCAGCTTACCGAACAGGGCGTCGAACAAGCCAAGAGACTCGGAAGTTTCCTCGTGAGCGACGAAGCCTTCTCTTACGGACATACGGGTTTTGTGCGCACGCTTTCTACGGCGCAATATATCGCAGAAGGCCGCAACGAAGTATTCCCCGAACCGGTTCTCGTTCCCGAACTGGTCGCAAGCACATTCGTTGCCGACACCGCGAAATTCAACGCGCTCAAGTCAGAAAACAGCATCGGCGACGAAGCGCTCATGTACTCCAGGTGGGCATTCGACGGCGACTTTACCGAAGCATTCAACGACCTCGAAAAGACAAGCATCCAGATTATCACCCAGGCCATTCTCCCCAGGATGTCTACCCAGAACAGGGTAAATATCTTTATCAGCCACGATATGTTCCTGGGCCCGCTGGTCGCCTACTGCACCAACAAGAAACTGACCAAGCTCAGAAAGCATGCCAAGACAACCGAAGGTTGCACTGACTGCCGATGGATTTACTTCCTCGAAGGAGTCGCCATCATCATCAAAGAAAACGGAGATCGCCGCTACATTCCCGTATCCGGAATCGAATGGGCATCTTAAGGAGTAACTCATGAGAAAAAAACACATCCAGAATATTCTTAAAGGGGGGCTGTTCACATTGGCCTGTACTCTGGCGGCCTGCGGCGAAGACAGCAGCAGCCAGCCCCAGAACGACACCCCGCTTTCTAGCAGCGATACCCCAGGGATCGTAGACACGACCACCGTACCGCAAAGTTCCAATTCCGCAACAGCCCCCGAACCGGGCTTATCCAGCAACGCCGAACTTACTGAACAGTCCAGTTCTTCTGAACAACAAACAACTACGCCCGACCAACCGCTGCTCCTTTCCTTCGAAGAAGAAATGGCAAGAGACAGTCTGTTCGTAGAGGCCTCCAGGGACACGGGCTTTTCGACCATCGAATCGGTTTACCAGAACCTGGCCGAAGGCGAACGCGTCGTATTCCTGATCCGCCACGCCAAGAGAATCACGAACACCTCCAAAGAAGCGACACTCGTCTACGCCGGTAAAATCCAGGCACAGACCGTCGGGCAAAAACTTGCAACCGGCGAACCGTTCGCTTACGGCCATACCGACTTTGTGAGAACACAAGAAACTGCCGAAAATATCGCTCTCGGCAGGGGCGAAGAATTTCCCGGTTCCATCGTCATTCCCGAACTCACGGAAAACTGGTATATCAAGGACTCCGAGAAACTGGCTACCTACGACACGCTGAACGACCCGTACCTTATCTATTCGCAGTGGGCATACGAAGGCCTTTACGCCGATGCCTTCTACGACCTCAAGGAACGTTGCGTCAGGGCGATTACCGAAATCATCGTGCCGCAAATGTCCACGACCGTGCGCGTGAACATCTTCGTTAGCCACGACATGTTTATCGGCCCCCTCACCGTCTACTGCACCAAGGGTGAAGTCAAGCGCTTACGCTACTGGGAAACAGACATGTGGGTCTACTTTGTATCGGGTATCGCGATCATCGTCAAGCCCAACGGTGAGCGCCGCTACATTCCAATAGACGGCATCCCGTACGACACCTAAAAAAGCGGTAAATACAAAACAGAAACCCCGGCTTTCAAGCCGGGGTTTCTTATTTAAGATCGAGCGCTAGGCGTTATTCTTACTGCGCAACGCGAATGCCACGTACCCAGTGATTCTTGCCCTGCTTCACCATGAGCATGTACTTTCCGTTTCTCAGGTTCAGAGGAATCTGGTTCATACCGGGTGCCACGCGGACACCGGAGGTAACCACCTTGCCCTGCATATCCGTCACCACGACACTGGCTTCCTGGTTGCCCGAAATCGAGATGAAGGCGACATCGCCAATCATATCCACCTGGAGCGATTCTGTCGGCTTCTTGTAATCGACAACGAACAGGGCATTCGGCTGATGTTCTTCGTTGATCAACTCAACTCCATTGGCAGAAAGCGACAAAGCGGAAATTTCAACTTCGGGTTCATCCCAGTTGTTCAAGCTGATTTCGAGTTCGACATAGCCGTTGTCCGTAGCGGTAAATTCGCACTCGTACTTGATATCTTGCAATGCTGCCAGCTTGGTTTTTTCGCTGCAGTAAGACTTGGTCTTGAGCGAATCGCTATAGACATCGTAGGTCAAGTAGATGTTCGTGCCTTCGGTCTGGGTCGCCACAAAGCTCAACTTGTAAGTCTTGCCCGCTTCGACACCTTCGAGCGCACGGTGGACATCGCGACTGTTCTGGATCAGGGCGCCCATGTGAACACCCGTCATCGATTCATTGGTCAAGACCGTCGTCGTAGAAAGCCAGCCGAATTCACCGGAATTCTTGTGCAATTCCTTGACGGCGTTGCAAGAATCCGGGACCACAAATTCTGTCGGCGTGACAGGGGTCGCCTTGGCAAAATTCTGCATGTTACCGCTCATGAGCAAGCCCGTAAGCAAGCGCAGGTTCGAGTGGAAATATCCATCCTGCTGCGACATCAAGGCACCATAATTTTCGTTAAGCCTTTGCTGGTAAGACGGATCCACCATCAAGACAGAACTGAGCGAGCCAATCGAAGAACCGTTCGCCTTACAACCGTTCGTTGTACAAGGTGCACCATTCATATTTGCGGTTCCATCCGTGTTCATATTGATGTAAAGCTTTCCGGTAACAGTCTTGCTTACCCAGGAAGCAAGTTTTGAAGACAGGTCCTTGGCCTGGGAATGGCCGTACCAGGCATAGCTCCATGCCCAGCGCCATGGGGCGCGCACGGCATCGTAGTCGTAACCGGCAAAATTGTAGCCATTATTACCGACAATAGGCTGGTAAGAACTGTTGTCAGCCCAACCAGAAGGAATACCCGTAGAGGAATTACGGTTCTTCAAGAGCAACTCGTAATTCACCTTGATGGCGCTATCCCAGAAAGAGCTTTGACCGGCATCGAATTCCTTAAAGATTTCGTATGCAGCAGGGCTCACATAGCTCGGGTTTTTGTAGTTGTCCCACTGGTCGCCCAACTTATGCATGCCGTTGCTAGAGAACTCGGACTTACGCATGTTCGCAATCAATGTTGCGGCATCGTTTTTGTACTTGGAATCACCGAACTGGTAATAAGCCATGGCAAGGGCAAAGGCGACATCTTCTTCGGCATCGGTAGCACCACCAGTTCCAATAGCACCACCAAAACCACTGATTTTCCAGTTCATGATGCCGTTACCATTCATATTCTTCTTGTAGTAATTCCACAATTTGTCGAAGTGTCTCTGGTAACTCGTCGTATTGTCACTAAAGTACACGCAAAGAATCATGGCGTAGCCAATGCCTTCGGACACTGTCTCATTGGCGTTGTCGAACTTGATTCGTGCCAAGTCGCCACTTTCTTCGTAATACTTTTGAAGATAGGTTATAAACTGCTTTTTCAACATCGAAGAAGCTGTGTTGCCCGCACAGTCCCAGTTGGTCGCAATCGTAGAAGTATGATCATAACCATGGGCCTGGGGATACGGGAACTTAACCGCAGCGCTAGCCAAGGAAGCCAGCGCCAATGCGCCACAAAAAACCAACTTTTTCATTACTTATTGCTCCAAGGAATAGTCATTGATACCGACGACTGCTTCACCTTCACGTAGTACATGCCATGGGCATAGCCCTTCAGCGAGAATACGTTTGTTCCGGCAGTCACGTAGTGCGTTTCTTCACCCACCAAATCCTTTCCATTAGCATTATATACCTGAACCTTGGCAAAACCGGAATGTGCAGCCGTCAACATCAGGTTGCCGTTCTGGATACGGCCCTGGAAACCAACATTCCTGAGTGTGCGTGGCGAAATACCGTCAATCAGTTCGCCACCAAGGCCGATCGTAATCACGATAGACTGGTTAACTGCGGCGTAAGTTTCCGATTCTTCGGAAGTTGCATACACCACCAAAGAAGCATCCTTATCACCGGCAATGAAGTTCGTACCGTCGATGACACCGTAACCTTCGGCAGAAAGCGTATAGGTCACAGGAACCGTATGAGCCGTAGCCGGGAACAGTTCCGTCACCGAGTTCTTTTCTACGGTGACATTCTTGAATATGGCCGGGTTAATGACGTTGGGGCTCTTGACAACGCCCAGGACAAACGTCGTATCCATAGCCTTAAAGCCGCTCACGGCCGGAATCTGCACATGAATATTAGCAAGGCCGACTGCACCCGTGAAAGTAGCAATCCACTGATATTCGCCCTTATGCGAATAGCACTGCGAAGTGCTGCAAATAGCCTTTTCGATTTTCACGACACTGGGGTTGTCGGACGTGCAAGTGATTTCACCGCCTTCGGCAGACTTGACCATGGTCGTAAACTGATATTCACTGCTGGATTTTCCGGTATAGTTGTTTGTGCAGGTACCGGCCTTCTTGAGGTTAGTCACAGTACAGGTCATCGACACAAGGCCGCTCACGGACTGTTCGGGAATCTTTTCAACCGTAACCACCGACATAGAACCGTCATTACCCGTCATCAGGGCGTAACCATGGGACTTAATCGTCAAGGAACCATCGGTACCAATCGTTGCCACTTTTTCGTTGCTGGAAGTATAAGAACAACCGGACTTACCGACACCAGACTTGGAACCGTCGAGTTCAGACACCGTCAAGTTCGAGAACTTACAGCTACCGGAATGGCCGGCGGTAAGGGTATCTGCCCAGGAGCGCTTGTTGGTCGTCAGGTACTTCTTGACAAATTCGCCGGACTGCGTGTACTTGGCACCGTTAAGGAGCGTCTTATTGTTCAAGACTTGCGAACCGCTAAACATGGCAGACTGTTCCGTCTCGTCACCGATAGTCGCATGACGCAGAGACCAGTTACAGTTGCTAATCTTGTTGCGCTCCATGTAGCTGGTCCAGCTACCCGCTTCACTCGTGTTAACAGTTCCGCTACCATCGGCAGAGGTGGTACCCCATTCCGTCACAAACACGGCGTTGCCACCTTTCATACAGTTGTCAACATTTCCGCTGTAGCTGTTTACGCTATGCGTTGCAGCATAAAAATGAAACACGTAACCAACGTTGGGCTGGTTCACGCCACCGCAGGAACCCATCTGGGACCATTTCGGCGTACCCACGAGGGCGAGGTTCTTGGAACCATTTTTTCGGATAGTACCAATCACCGTATTGGCATAGCTGGCAATAGTGCCCATGTCCGTATTCACTGGTTCGTTATAGACTTCCCAAATGATATTGGGAACATCCTTGTACTTTGTCGCCATTTTGCCGAAGAAATCATTAGCAATGGACTGCTCCTGTTCGGCCCTATGGCTATGCCAGTCCACAATAATGTAGATGTCGTTTTCGATAGCGGCCTTCACCATACGGTCAAGCTGCTCAATCTTGACATCCGGGCTAGACTTGTAAGAATAGCTTGCGAGGATCTTGCCTTTTTCGCTATTTCCGCCATCGCTATCGTAAGATTCAATACCCATGGCAAAACGGAAAACATCGATGCCGAGCGTCTGCGCCGCCCAGGCAATGACGTTTTCGCTATAATACTGCGAACCCACAGCATCGGCCCAAAAAAGGCTCATACCGCGAAGCATCACCTGCTTGTTGGTCTTGGTACTAATCACTTGATTTCCGCTGGTGCCCAATACTCCATAGTTAGAAACAGGGCCAACCCTCTGGGGAACAGCTGAAGTGGCATCAGCCATCGCAAAAGACAGCAAGCCACTCAAAAGCAAACCAGAAAATAGTGCTTTCATAGAAAAAATCCTTTGTATCTTTCTTGTAAAACTAGTTTATTTCAGCCCAAATCCAACCTCAAAACAAGCTATTTTTCGTTTACAACAGCAAACATAAAACCCGCCGTAGCGGGTTTCGGGGAAGATGTTCCCGACTTTTATAAAACCTTAAAAAGGTTTTACAAAGTTGCCGTTCATCAACGAAGCGAACAGGTTCATCAAAATTTCAAGGAAGTACGTTCCACTATACCCCTGCATCGGATAAGCGTTGACACCGGCCGTGAAATAGGCGTAGCAGGCATCAATCCAGGGCTGGTCAACACCCAGGCCCATCAAGCAATATTCACCCGTATAGTGCAAGCCAGTCGTCTTGCTTTCGGAAAGTGCGCCCGTCAGGTAGTTGTAAGACGTTCTGGGCAGGCCTTCCGGATTGTAAGAGACAGAATTTGCGATAAAGCTAGCCATTGCCGCAAGGATTGCCTGGGCCCTTGTATCCTGGTTCCAATAGTAGTCCCAAGCGATACGCCACGGGATACGTACGGATTCCTTGTCGAAAAGCATATAGCTAGACTTGGCAGAACCGTTTTCGGGGTCAACCGGCACGCCAGCCGCATTCGACCAATCCGGGAACAGGGGCACGGCACCAGCGGCCTGCACCTTGGCCATATAATCGTAGTTCGCATTCAAGACAGCGTTCCAGTCATGAGCCCCATCAACCGCAGCGAACAGCTTGATGGCAGCCGGAGAGAAGTAGCTCAAGTTGTAGACGTCTCTCGACTTCCAAGTTTCACCAGGCAAAATCAGCAAAGTCTGGGGATGGACGCCGCTCGTGTAGAGCTTGCCGATAAGTTCGACAGCGTCGTTCGTATACAGGGCGTTGCCAGTCTTTGCACCGGCAATAATCAAGGAGGTTGCCACGTCGATATCGGCATCCATGGCGGCCTGCGTATCGATAATTTTGGAGAACGAGTGGATTCTCCAGGGCATCAGGCCGTAGTTACTATTATCACGGGCAATAATGTTGTAAGCCCAAAGGGAATTAAAGGTCGTCCAGTCTTCGTGAACAGCGGCGAGGAGCATGCCGTAACCGATACCTTCGGACACGGAAAGGCCGAGCTTATTCTGGAGCACAGGCTGGAAAGCTTCGCCCCTCCACGTTGTCATGCCGTCGAGAGCGCCCAAGTTCTTGGTACCGCCGTCCCAAATGACACGTGCCGGAGCCGTATTGGCACCCGTTTTCTGCGTTATGAGGGCGACCGCACTGGCGTTCGTGAACAAGTCGTAATCCAGCGTAGAACCGCCGGCCTTTTCTTCTTCCAAGGTAATCACCCAACGGTTTTTCCAAATCTGGTACATGGCGTTAGACACCTCTACGCTTGCACCGGCAGGCAGGCTAACACCGGACGGGGTCGGAGGCGGCACGTCAGCAGCAGAACTCAGGTCAACCGGGGTAACATCGGGAGTCGATGCAGAAGAAAGGATAGTCGGATTATCTGGAACCGGATCCGGTTCAGGGGCAGAAGACTTGTCGTCGCCACAAGCATACATTGCTAAAGCAACGGGAAGGGATATCAGCATTTTTGAAAACTTCATATATTCCTCAATGAATAATTACAACCCTAATATAATTAAAAAAGGGGGATTTCGTTACACGAAATCCCCCTTTTTTTGAAATGTGTGAGTAAGATTACTTCACGAGAATCTTCTGGCTCATGTTCACGGACTTGCCGGAAACGCGGACCATGTAGACACCAGCGTTGATGTTGGCGAGGCTGACGGAAGAAGAAATCTTACCGCTCTTCACCACCTGACCCTGGAGGCTAACAACTTCGAACTTGCCGTCGTTGATGCCGCTGAAGGAGAGGGTACGGCCAGCGAGAGTGGCCTTGACAGAGCTAGCAGCCTTGACAGCCTTGATTGCTTCAGCACCACCATCGCAAGTAGCACCACCAACGCCATCGCTCTTGCAAGCGAAGGAAGCCGGTTCAGCAGCGATGGTACCAGTAGCAGGGCAAGTGCCCTTCGGACCGATGGCGAAGATACGGAGCTGGCCACTGAAGGCAGCAGCGCCACCATCAATCTTGAACTTCACAGCCTTAGCGGCAGCAAAGGCCTGAGCGCAGTCAATCACGCGTTCCGGATTGTTGGTCTTGGTGTAGCTCGGCTGAGCAAAGTCAGCGATTGCGAAATCAGCCATCGTCGGAGTAGCAGACTTCTTCAAGGTAACAAAGCAAGCGTTGTCGCCAGAAGTAGCTTCCATCACTTCGAGAGTCACGTTGTGGTCAGCGGTGTAAGTAGCGCAAAGGCCACCGGCAGCGGTGATGTCCAACGGATCCTGAGTACCGTTCACAGTGTTGAAGCCGAAGCCCACGAAGTTGTACGGATACTTTTCGGTCTGACCGGTCGTGGTCGGGTCAACGAGCACGTACTTGATGGTCGCGTAGCTGAGATTTTCGATCATCGGCTGGATGTAGGAACCATAGTACGGAGCTTCATCCTTGGGGGAAGTTTCGTACGGATAAATTGCATAGGAACCACCATGGTCGTTCTTACGGTCATCGTAGTCGTACCAATAACCCATCGTGGATTCGTCGCATGTTTCATAGTCATACTTGCAGTATCCACCAGTGTTAACCTGCTGATCGGTACCGTCGAACCAAATCGACGTATTAACAGTCTGAGCCATCGCGACGGATGCAACAGACGCAATTGCAGCTGCAAAGATTTTCTTTTTCATAGGATTCTCTCTCTTTACTTACCTTTCGATAAGTGGTTTTGGGGTTGTTTGT
>JAEEGK010003712.1_pt1 | contig 37841 bp, 31 predicted proteins | sample 8958771 | NCBI WGS metagenome assembly JAEEGK01 (sample SAMN16246547, study PRJNA631951) | gut metagenome | biome: gut microbiome; feature: rumen; material: SC-attached | host: Bos | place: Iran: Karaj | collected 2018-10
GATCTTTTCCGAGCAATACTGCTGCACGTTTTGCTGTATAAAGGAAAGATGTTCCGTGGAAACCGTAGCGGCGTGCTGCATATTTTTCGTACCATTCACGTGGAATAGCATACTGGAAAGTTTCTTCCGGCATAGTCTGGTGCCAGGCTGTATCCATAATTGCAGAGTGTGGAACATTTGGCATAACCTTCTGGGCAGCCTCAATACCCATGATGTTTGCAGGCATATGAAGTGGACCAAGGTCAATTACTTCGCGGAAGCCGTCAAGAACTTCCGGAGTAATAAGTACAGACTTTGTAAATTTTTCACCACCATGAAGTACGCGGTGTCCTACGGCACTGATTTCGTCCATAGACTTGATTACACCAACTTCCGGGTCTGTAATTTCTTTAATAATTAATTCAATTGCTTCTTTGTGAGTTGGACAAGGGCTTTCGATTTCTGTTTTCTTTCCCTTTGCCTTGTGAGTAATGCAGCTTCCTTCAATTCCGATGCGTTCTACAACACCGTTAGCCATTACTTCTTTGTTGTCCCAGTCATAAACCTGGTACTTTGCACTAGATGAACCGCAGTTCAATGTAAGAATTACCATATTTTTCCTCTATATAATATAAAAATTTAATACTCCATTATAATTAATTATGGGCCATTGTTCAAATGGATTGCCACGTCGCTTCGCTCCTCGCAATGACGTCAGCGCTTCACGACATTCGGTGCAGTGGTCTTCCCTACTTTTTTGTACAAATACTTGAGCGGGTGAATGTCAAAGGCATTTTCGGTCCAGCCGCCTGCTGTTGTCTTGTCTATTACATTTGTAATTACCGGATGATGAACAGGAATAACCATACAGCTGTCTAAAAGAATTCTTTCTGCCTCTCCAAGAAGTCTATAGCGTTCCTCTTCGGTTGCTTCTGCTGCTTCATTCAACAGTCTGTCAAATTCATCATTTTTCCACCCCGAATCATTTAAAGTTGAATCGCCCCGGAATAATTCCAGAAATGCAAGGGGGTCTGCAAAGTCGCCGATCCAGGTGTATATAAATAAGTTTGCATTTGAATCTCTTACATAGCCATAATATTCATATGATTTTTTTGTTCGTATCTGAAGCTCTACTCCAAGCGGGGCCCAGGCATCGCTTAAAATAGCAAGGCGTTCGCTTGAAACACTGTTTTCGGGCATTTCAAAAAGAAGTGTAAGTTTTTTGTCTGCAGGAATTCCATATTTTTCACGGGCAGCATCCATAAGGTTTTTGGCTTCCTGTGAATCTGTATAAGAAAATCCGTCAATATCAGGATATCCAATCAAAGGATAAACAAAAGTCTGTGCTTGAACATAATAATCCTTACGAAGTTCATCCCATGGAATTGCTTCGAACAGCGCAGTTCTGAATTCAGGCTTTCCCCAAACAGAATCATCTTCTTTGAAGAAATAATAACTTGTGGCAAATTCTGCATTAAAACTAAAAGCGTTTTTATCAAGCAGGGTTGCTGTATCTATATTTGCGGTAACCCAGTCTGCAATGCCTGTATTAAAATAGTAAGCGTTTTCATATTCGTCATCACTCTGGAAAAATAATATTTCATCAAGTGCAACGTTGTCTTTATCCCAGTAGTAGTTGTTTTTCTTTAACTGATATACTGCCCCTGCCATCATGTCATCAAGATAAAAAGGTCCTGAATAAACAGTTGGATTTCTGTGCACAACCGAAAATGCCGGATGACACAAAACCTTTGGAAGATAATTTGCCGGCTTTACAAGATGAATTGAAAGAGAGTCATCTGTATTTGCATAAATGCCTACATCAGATGCACTGCCCTTTCCGGTACGGTATGCTTCTGCACCAACAATTACATCAAGCAGCGAAGCATAAGGAGCCTTTGGTGTACTCAAAAGACAAAGCCATGAATCGCGAACATCTGAAGCTTTAATTTTTTCGCCGTTACTAAAGCAGGCATTTGGATTTATTTTAAAAGTCCAGCGTTTTTTATCGCGCGAAATACGGTAGTCTACTGCAATTGCGTAAACCGGACTTAAGCTTACCGGATCATAAGTAAAAAGGCCTTCATAAAGCCCTGTAAGAAGCTGAGCATCAGAAGCATAACTTGTTGTCTGAGGATTCAAATCATGTTCATGAACAGATTCAATAATTGTAAACTTTTTCAGATCATCTGCAAAAAGTCTTATCGAAATAAAGAGAATCGCAGCGAGTACAAAACATTTTTTTAATATACGAATCATAATCAGCCTTTAATTCCAAGTTTTTTCATTTGTTCAATTTCTTCTTTTGCCGAAGCATATTCACCGCGCTTTTTATTTGCAGCAATAATTGCGTTTCTGTATGAAGACAAATCTATTTTAAGTCCCTTTACCTTTGCACGCTGAGTTGCTTCTACATGCGATTTAAAATGTTCATCAAGCGCATTGATTGTTGTAAAGAGTTTCTGATTTTCCTGAATCTGACGGTTTAAGAAAATAAGGGCATCGTCTTCGTTTGCATTATTTATTTTATTGTACTCCGAACCTTTTGCAGCAATTCCTGAATAAATATGTGCTAACTTAGAAACCTGCGCAAGGAAAGAAGTAACTTCAATCTGCTGAGTTGTTTTTGTACCCGACTGAGGATCTGTTACCGTGATTGTACAGTTTCTAGGTTTTTCTTTTAATCCAAGAGCCTTTTTAAGGGCTTCCATGAATTTTACAAAAAGAGTTTTCTTTACATAAAATAAAAGATCAAAGTTATCTGAAAGCTTTGCATATAACTGACCAAGAATTGAACCCATGCCGCCAAGTGCAAAAACTGCAGTCATAAGAAGATCATGCGGATTTACTGTATGAGTTTCTTTTTTTGTTTCGGTGATTTTTATTTCAAGCTTTTCAAGAAGCTTATGACGAAGATTTTCCTTATCCGGACCCTGGTCTTCATTTATTATTTCCTGAACAAGATCTGTATAAAAGGTTTTCTTACCTGTTGTTTTTACATAAAGACGGCGGATTTCTTCCAGCTCTGCTTCCGGAGAAGAAAAGGCCTTTTTTTTGTCAAAATCAGGATGTTCAAAAAGATCTTTACGAAGGTTTCCTTTATAAAATTCACGCTGGAAGTCTGCAAGTTCAGTAAGATAGCTGTTTATGATTTTTGTACTTTTTGCACATTTTTCCTGACTGTCATTTATAAGGCTTACAGTAACTGCAGGCGCATTTGTCCTTGCTTTTGTAAGTGCAGTTGCAAGAGCTCTTGTGTTTGATTTTGAACTGTTGGAAGAAAGATTTGTCCAGTCAAAGGCTTTTAATAAATCCATAAGGATTTTTATTCTGTTAATTGTGATATTTTCTACAGAAAAGCGGAAATAGTTACAGATAAAATCGAGCATCATTTCATAATCAGAAAAGCGTTTTCCAAGAACGATTGAATCTTCGTTTTCTGTAAAGTTATCTGTTTCTATAACTGCAATTTCAGAGATTCTTGTTTCGAGCTTATAAGGATCGGGCTGAATAAGAGAGCGTTTTACAAGTACTTCATTAAGGTTGCGTACGCACGAGTACATAAGCCTGAACTGTTCAAGCATACTTTGAAGTCTTTCTGCATTAAACCAGCTCTGTTTTGCCATAAGCGCAACTTCAAGCTGGCTCGTAAATACCATAATATCTTCTTCCATACCTTATATTATCGACCGAAAAGCTGAATTTCACTACAATTATAGCATGAACTACATATTTAACAATGATGATTATAAAAAGCGCCTTTTGGAGCGTTTTTTGCGATATGTAAAGGTCTGGACCGAAAGTGACGGCGCCGCTGCAGACCGTGGAATATTTCCTTCTACAAAACGTCAGTTTGATTTAGCAAGGATGCTGGAGGACGAACTGAAGGCGCTTGGGCTGGAAGAAGTTCAGGTTACCGAGGATTGTTATGTTTATGGGTATTTGCCGGGTACAGGCGGCCCTTCGACAAGCTCAGGAACCATGTTGTTTTTGGCCCACATGGACACAGTCGACGAAGTTAGCGGCAAAGATGTAAATCCAGTTTTAACTGCAAATGGAAGTGACACAATAATCCGTTCAGACGGCACTACCCTTTTAGGCGGCGATGACAAGGCAGGAGTTGCTGCTATTATGTGCGCGCTTGAATATCTGCACGAACATCCGGAAGTGGAACACTGCCCTGTTGAAGTTTTGTTTTCACCGGATGAAGAAACAGGTCACGGAATGGATAAGGTTCCGCTTAAACTCATAAAATCAAAATGCGCATATACTGTAGACGGCGGCGATGAAGGAGAACTTGAAAGTGAATGCTTTAATGCCTGGAGTGCCGTTGTAGAATTTACAGGAAAAGCATGCCACACCGGAGACGCAAAAAAACTTGGAATGATAAATGCAGGTCTTATGGCAGGAGCTTATGTTTCATTGCTTCCAGACGACATGCTCCCGGAAACAACAGAAGGCTACGAAGGCTTTATTGCACTTATGGAAATGAACGCTACTATTGAAAAAGCAACTGCACAGTTTCTTTTGCGGGCTTTTAATATAGAAGAAATTGAACACGAAAAAGAACTTTTACAGCAGAATGCCCGCGAAATTGAACGACTCTTTGGCGGAAAAGTTGAAGTTTCGTTTAAGCAGCAGTATTTGAATATGAAAAATGAACTCGACAAGCACCCGGAAGTTGTAAAACGGCTCGAAAAAGCCTATGAGCTGGCCGGCGTTCAGATAATCCGTAAGCCAATCCGCGGCGGAACAGACGGTTCAAGACTAACAGAAATGGGAATTCCAACTCCAAACATATTCACAGGCGGCCACGAATTTCATTCCCGCAATGAATGGGTAAGTCTAAACTCAATGTGTAAATCGGCCGATGTATTAATTAACTTATTGTCTGGAGACATTTAATGAAAGAATATGTAATTGAGGGTGGGTACCCTATTCAGGGGACAGTTACTGCAAGTGGCAACAAGAACGCAGCATTGCCTTGTCTTACCGCAACACTTTTAACAACCGAACCGGTTATTTTACACAATATCCCAAAAATCCAGGACACTCATGTAATGATTGAAATATTAAAAGCAATCGGCGCAAAGGTTCAGGATCTTGGTAACAACAGCTGGAAAATTCAGTGTGATGACATTAAAACTCACGTACTGCCAAATGAATATACAAAAAAAGTGCGCGGCTCTATTGTTTTTGTAGGCCCGCTTCTTGCAAGACTTGGTCACTGCGAAATGATGCCTCCCGGCGGAGATGTAATTGGCCGCAGAAGACTCGATACACACTTTTTAGCACTCAAACAGCTTGGAGCTTCAATTCAGGTAAACGGACATTTTGATTTTAGTGCAAACAAGCTTGCCGGTGCAGATATTTTTATGGATGAAGCTTCTGTAACAGCTACAGAAAATGCAGTTATGGCAGCAGTTCTGGCAGAAGGAAAAACAATCATTCAGAATGCCGCAAGTGAACCTCATATTCAAGACCTCTGTAATATGCTCAACAGCATGGGTGCAAAAATTGACGGCATTGGTTCAAACAAAATCACAATTGAAGGTGTAAAAAAGCTTCACGGCTGTGAATATACAATCGGACCAGATTATATAGAAATTGGTTCTTACATTGGAATGGCCGCTGCCACAAAGGGCAAGATTACAATTAAGGGTGTTCGCCCCGAAGAAATGCGCCCTCTTAAATATAGTTTTGCAAAACTTGGAATAAGCTGGAGTTTGAACGGCGACGAACTTACAGTTCCAAATACTCAGGAACTCAAGGTAAACGACGACTTTGGCAACGCAATTCCAAAAATTGATGACATGCCTTGGCCGGGCTTCCCTGCCGACTTAACTTCTATTATGACTGTAGTTGCAACTCAGGTAGACGGCACAGTTTTGATTTTTGAAAAGATGTTCGAAAGCCGAATGTTCTTTGTAGATAAACTTATAAGCATGGGTGCAAAAATTACTTTGTGCGATCCTCATCGTGCAGTAGTATGCGGTCCATGTATGCTTCACGGTGACAACCTTGTTTCTCCAGATATCCGTGCCGGTATGGCCATGGTAATTGCAGCCATGTGTGCCCACGGCGAATCCCGCATTTCCAACGTCTACCAGATCGAGCGCGGTTACGAAGATCTGGTTGGACAGCTGCAGAAACTTGGAGCCAGGATTTCGGTTGTAGAGGCGGAATAGATTTGTCATTCCCGGGCTTGACCCGGGAATCTCTATTATAGAAAAGATTGTCGGGTCAAGCCCGACAATGACAAAGGGTATTAAATGACAGAGCTGGAAACAAAAGTACGGGTTCCTTTCTTATGGGGAAAATCTGTCTTTAAAAAATCTAAGTGGTCTCAGATCAACCTCATCGTAGGTCCCAACGGCTCCGGAAAAACAATCCTTGCCCAGGAGTTGACCAGGCAGTTTGAAGCAGCCGGCGAGTCAGTCAAGTTCATAAGCGCAGAACGGGACACAGACAATATTTCAATTTTACGCGACAACGAAAAAATCCGCGAAAAAACAGAGCGGGTTCTTTCAGAGATGTTCGGTAAGTCCATTACATTTATAGAAGATATTGACGGAACCTTTATTCCAATTGTACGCAACCGCGCCTGGAACGTAGAATACATGATGGAAGAAGTAGAATGCCACGGCCTTCAGAAAATCATCAGCCTGCTTATTAATCTGTATTCTTCTACAACAGACATAGTGATTTTTGATGAACCCGAGCTGCATCTGCACCCCCAGTTCCAGCTCTTTTTTATGAACGAAATCCGTCAGGAAGCCAAGCATCACTGCAACAAGCTTTTCTTTTTGATTACCCACTCCCCTTTTTTTATTGACCTGCGAACGCCGGAAGATTTAGAGGGAGTAATTGTCTGCCACATAAACCGGCCGCCAACTCACATAGAAGAATTATCCCGCGAAGACGAAGCTCTGTTTAAGCGATTTTTGCCCCGCTTTAATACATATCATAAGCAGTTTTTCTTTTCGGACAATCAGATTTTTGTAGAAGGCTACACCGACCAACAGATGTTTACCTATCTTTTGCCTTATGTAGAAAACAAAGCCAACACCGCAGGCACCAGCGTCATTGATGTTGGCGGCAAGGACGAGCTTGGAGTTTTCTGCAAGGTATGCTCACTAATTGGAACAGACGCCAGAATCATCACTGACCTTGATTCTTTGTTCAGCGGAAAGCTCCGTGATGTTGTATGCAACGACTCCCGTGTAGCCAGCTGGCTTGAAAAGCAGGAAGAAAAGCAGCAGACCTTTTATGAAAAAATTTTTACCACTAAGGAGCTGGCGCAAGCTGTTAGTCTGGACAAACTTATTTACAGATTGGAAAGATATATTGTTGCGATTGGGGAAAACATTGGGGTCCCTGAGCTTGTCGAAGGGCCGCAAAAAAAAGCCTCCGCGGAATTCACCCTCTGGCTCTCTAAACTTGCCTTCCTGCAGGAGCGCCACGAAAATGCAATTGCCGTAGACACCTACAAAACTGTTCTCCTTCAGGGTATCTTAAAAAACTACACAGAACTTACTTCCCTGCTGCCGGAAAAACTCGCCGCCACTCTGCCCCTTATAAAAAACTTAAGCTCCCTAATTTTTGCCGCCGCCGAAGCTGCCCGCGTCTACATCCTTCACAAAGGTTGCATCGAACACTACTACACCCGCAGCGTCGTAAACTACATGCCTGTCTCCGGCAAAGACAAACTCTTCCGCGAAGAACTGGATTTTATAATGGACTCCCGCCCCAAGCTGGTACGCAAGCATTATGAGGCACTCATTTTCCTTCTTGAAGCTGCGACTGCACGTTAAGTTTTCCCTGAGCATCCCTCACAAGCGCAGCATCTACTTCATCAACAAAATCCTTGCCCCAATAGTCACAGAGCATTGCGTAGGCTTGAGCTACGAGATCTTTTTTTACACAAGTATGTAATTCTATTAGTGAATTTCTAAGATATAATATCATAAGAAACTTTAATCTATCATTTTCATCACTTAATAGTTTAAAATCAGAATCTTCTTCTAATGATTTACTTATAATTGTAAAGACATTTGCCATACTGCATTTATTACGCCATTTTTGCATATTATCAATATTTATTTCAGAACTCATTCCAACATTCTTTCGATAGCGGACAACCTGATCTTCGATTCCAACATATTTATTAAGATATCGGCTTAGGAAAAAGAATACCAGAACATCGTCAAGCATATTGCATTCTGTATATGGAATATGATCAAAGGCTTTTAAATATATATCACGCTTTACAAGTTTACCCCATATATTTCCTGTAAAGTCAAGATCTATAAACCATTTTCGGAAAATATCACGGCCATTTAGTTCCCCATAAAAAACGGCACCAAATCTATTTTCATCAGACTTTATAAAATCGTTATTTTCATTAAAAGAACCCGCCGTTGAAGAACCATGAATTATATCTGCACCAGTTTTTTCTGCCCAGACATACATAACAGAAAGGGCTCCAGGTACCATTTCATCATCACTATCCAGCTGAGTTATATATTTACCTTTTGATTCATAACACATAGTTCGACGAACTTCGATTAATCCACGGTTTCTCGTATTTTCAATATAGTTAATGTTAACAGGAAGCAGTTTATTGTCTTGTCTGTAGACTTTACTTTTTTTTTGAATTAGTTTAACAATTTTTTTGCAGGTACGGCCCAGACTATCTCTGCCTTGACTTGCATCATTTACAATTACAATTTCAAAACTATTAAAATCCTGAGTAACTACAGACCAGAGAGATTGTTCAAGGTATTTTTCTGTATTATAAACAGGAATACATACAGAAATAACAGGATTATTCAACTTGCTTTATTACTTTCCATACGAAATTGCTTGATATATAACAGCCGATGGGATTGTGAAATTTTTAGAAGTTTCACTACCCTCTCCCATGTAATATAGGTTTTGAGTACCAGTCTGTACAATTTCACGGTTATCTTCATAGAAAATATTTCCCGAGAAGCTCGTGTTTTTAAGAGGCTCCAATTCTATCTTAAGACCAGAACATAAAGTCCCTATAAATTTTTTTATAGTAATAGAATCAGTTCTTTCAAAAGAAGTCTTTATAAACTCAGGCATATTTTGAATTCCAGAACCAGAAATCGTAAAATTCCTCAAATCTACTTCAACAAGTCTGCTTAAATTTTTATAGAACAAATAATCATTATCTGTGTAAAAAACAATACCACCATCAAGAATTACAAGTTTTTTAGGCTTTATTGCTACAATTTTCTGCGGCATTATAAAATAATTATTTAAGTCCTGCTCCATAGTTGCATGGAAAGTATGTGACTGATCTCCAAATGTATCATCAGTAAAAATTAAAGAACGCTTATCATTGCCAACCTTATTATATAAAGGAACTATGTGATCTTTAGAACTCAAACTTACTTTTCCATGTGCGCTTATATATTTTCCAGACAAATTAAAACTCTGTTTATTAAGACCAGTATAGATTTTTTCGTTTGAATATAAAGAAACTTTTACAAGTCCGCCTCTATAAAAACCAGGTATGTATTCTTGATCATTTCTTTCCAGATTATTCTGTGCAAACAAAGCATAAATACAACCACTGTCATATACAATATCGTTAATAACAAAAAGAGGATCCTTTGTAGTAATTGTTTCTGAAAGCTCCCCAGCTGATACTGTTATTGATTGTGTACCTGTTCCTGTATAGTTTTCTAAACCTAAATCAATAGAATTCTTTCCTTTTTCAATAGTTATTTGCACAGTATTTGTTGGATCTTTTTCATAGTTTTCAATATCAATACAATAAAGACTGCAATGACTTCCTTTTCCATTAAGTGCTAAATAAATCTTGCCGCCATTAACAGCCATAGCCGGGGAGATTTCTAATTCTGTCGGATAATTTATCTTATACATATAAACTAATGATGACGTTCTTTGTGCAACAAGATTTGGACAACAAAGCAGATAATATTCATATGGTGAATCATATCCCACTTTTAATAAGAAGTATGAATAATCATTTGTAACATCAATTGCCATAACAATAGTAGAAAGATAACTAGTTATCTTGCCTGATGGAATTATATTATCAGAAGATAGTGTGCTTGATTGCCATGGATCTGAATAATTATTTAATCTTTTTATTGTGACGATTTGATTGGAATTTATATTGTTCGAGTAATTTACACAGTAAAGGTTTCCATTTGAATCAAAAGCAATTGAATTGGAATAAGAATCTATAACGATTTGTCTTTGTCCATCAAAACTAGTAATATCCTCTATTGAAGAAACTGGTTCATAAATTGTATATTTTTTATTACTATTATAATTTAAAAGTGCAATCTGAGTCTCAATTTTCTGTACAACTTTAATACCCCGAATTGTTAATGAAAGAATATTTTCGCCTTTCTTAACAGTTATCTTATTTGATTCGGCTTCTATATATTCGCCCTCGTATTCCATAAGGACTTTAATATAAACCTCAGACTTCAGAGGCACACGATTAAATTGAAGATTAATTCCTCCGAAATTCGGTTTTCTTACTTCCAGTGAATTTACAGTAACTTTCTTTACATCTTTTGGAGTATTATTTACAAAAAGTGTTACAGTAAGCTTAAAATCATAATCATCAACAGTAACAAGAGTTCTTGAACCATCCATCATCGACTCAAGTTGGGCACCGGAAATATTCAAATCAAAATTCTGCCCCGTAAATGCATCATTTATACATGAAGAAAAAACTGCAGTTCCAAGAACCAAAAAGAGTGAAACAAAAAATCTAGAAAATTTACGCATCTTAAACTCCATATTATATTGTACAAATATAATATCTGATTAATACAATAAAATCAATTGATGAAAAATTGACATCCATAATCTCTTATGTTATATTTGAGTCAGTTCGTGGACTGCATTTGTATGCAGTTGTTTCGCTTGTATTCAAGCCGCGGCTCATTAATTCCCCTGCATCTTGCAGGGGATATTTATTTAACAAAAGCTCTTGTGTATAAATTCTATTTCCATCTTTTACAACTTCTTTGAGTGTTATATAGGCCACACATTTTTTACTGTTTGAAAGTTCTATATCTTTTTGTAAACGGTGTATTGCCACAATATTCGGATCTCCTTTTTTATCTGGGAATGAATCAATATAATCTGCCATCTCAAAAATCTGTTTTATATTCTCAGCCGCTTCAAAGTGTTCTTCAACAGAAAATCCGTTTACAACAGACTTTGTAATTGCTTTATCTGAGGAAATCTTACTAACAGTATTCTTTGAGAAACGTGCCTTTATATTTGAATCAAGATTAGTAAAGACTTTTCCAAATAAAGGTGAAAGACAACCTATCAAAGATTTCCTGCATCGTAAACGAATGAGATGTTCTTCATAAGAAATCCTGTAAACAATACAAGCATCGCCAACCAGCTGACCAGTTTCATTATCTACCCAGAATACTTTATGATGACCTTCTTCCCAGAAATCTTTTAATGTACAGTTCGTTAAATCTAATTTCATTTAAAAATCCCCTCTATATATATGTCCAAAAAAATGGACTTATTACAAAAATTTTAGTAAATTTCTTAAAAAAATGTATTTTTTTCACCTTCCATACAGCATAAGAATAAAAAGCGGGGTTTTAAGCGCAGGGCGGGGCTTCCGCCCTCCCCTATAAAAGAAAAATTGCGCCATGACATTTCATGTGTTATAATTAAATAAACTAAAAACTCAGGAGTTTTAAAAATGTCAGGAACATTTTGGGCTTTGGTGCCGGCAATCGTGGCTATTGCGCTGGCGCTCATTTCTAAGGAAGTTTATTCTTCCCTTTTTGTTGGTATTGTAATTGGTGGTATTTTCTATGCCATTGATGCAGGAACCGGATTCACAGGATTCTTAACACACGTTTTCACAGACGGATTTGCAGGCTCTCTTGCAGACGCTTACAACGTAGGTATTCTTGTATTCCTGGTTCTTTTGGGAATCATGGTTGCCCTTATGAACAAAGCAGGCGGATCTGCAGCCTTTGGACGCTGGGCAAAAAAGCATATCAAGTCTAAGGTTGGTGCTCAGGTTGCTACAATCATTCTTGGTATGGCAATTTTCATTGATGACTACTTCAACTGTCTTACTGTAGGTTCTGTAATGAAACCAGTTACAGATAAATACGGTGTTTCAAAAGAAAAACTTGCATATTTGATTGACTCTACAGCCGCTCCGGTTTGTATTATTGCTCCGGTTTCTTCATGGGCTGCCGCAGTTGCAGGCTTTGTTACCGAAGGTGAAAACGGAATCGGACTTTTCTGTAAAGCTATTCCTTTCAACTTCTACGCTATCATGACACTTGTTATGATGTTTGCAATGGTATTCATGAAGTTTGAATACGGCCAGATGTCTAAGTACGAAAAGGCTCTTGCTGTTATGAGCGAAGAACCAACAGAAGAAGAAGCTGCCGCAGCTGATGCAAAGGGTAAGGTAATTGATCTTCTTCTCCCAGTAATCGTTCTTATTATTCTTTGTGTAATTGGTTTGATTTATTCAGGCGGATTTTTTGACGGTGAATCTGATTCTCACTTGAACTTTATTGATGCATTCTCTAACGCAGATGCTTCGGTTGGTTTGCTTTATGGTTCATTCGGCGCTTTGATTATTGCAATTATCTTCTATCTTTGCCGCAGAGTTCTTTCTTTTAAGGATGCAGCTGCTTGTATCCCGGAAGGCTTTAAGGCAATGGTTCCAGCTATTTTGATTTTGACTTTGGCATGGACACTCAAGGGAATGACAGACAGCCTTGGTGCAAAAGATTATGTTGCAGGCCTTGTAGAAGGCAGTGCCGCTGGACTTAAGATGTTCCTCCCTGCAATTATCTTCATTATTGCCTGCTTCCTTGCATTTGCAACAGGAACTTCTTGGGGAACCTTTGGTATTTTGATTCCTATTTGTATTGCAGCATTCCCAGAAGGAGCAATAAGAATTGTTTCAATTTCTGCTTGTATGGCTGGTGCTGTTTGTGGTGACCACTGTTCTCCAATTTCTGATACAACAATTATGGCTTCTGCCGGTGCTCAGTGTGAACACGTAAATCACGTTTCTACACAGCTTCCATATGCAATCACATGTGCTGCAGTTTCATTCGTAGCATATCTTGTTGCAGGACTTACTTTGAGTCTTGGAATTGTTGCATCCGGAATTATTTCATGGATTGCAGGACTTGCAGTTCTCTTTGCTGTTTTGATCTTTATTAAGAATAAACAGAAGAAAACTACAGCTTAGTCAGAAAATCGACTATCTTTAGAGCCGCGGCGTGATGGGTTTTATAGCCCGGATGTCCGCGGCTTCCTTTTTCTTCGGGCGTTTTTTCCAGTTCATCAAGTGGCTCAAGTTCAAGTGTATAAACATTTTTATCGCCTGATTCTGCTTTGTATTCTTCCACGCCTTTTTCAATAAGTCCCGGAACAAGGTGCAGTTTAAGCATTCCCCAGCACCAAAGGATTTTTGCATTCGGGTTGTGCGAGCGGATTACGGTGAGGAAGGATTTTACGGAAGAGATTATAAATTGCTCCCGTGCCAGCCCTTCGACAAGCTCAGGAACCCCGTTTTGCATTCCGCTTTCATCATTAGTTCCAAGATTAATTACAACATAGTCAGACCCACGGCCGTTGTTAAAATCCCATTTTTGCTGTGAGCCTGACGCAACACTGTTTGCATCTTTTAAAACAGAACAAACCTGTTCATAATGCGGCGGAATCTTACAATCCCTGTTGCCGTCCCAGGCCCAGCAGATTCCCCAGCCGCTTTTGCCCATTGTGTTCCAGTCGGCATTCATAAGCTTTGCAGTCTGAATGGCATAAGTTTTGCTGGCACTCATCCACTGGCAGATCCAGTCCATTTCGTCAGGAGCGCCTACAGTTCCTTCTCCGGCTGTAATACTGTCGCCAACAAATTCAATAGTGCAGCTGCGTGGTTTTACAGGAACAAACTCCCCTGCTTCATCAAGCCCAATTGCATGAATCACAAGCGAATGAGTACTGTCGTCATTCATAGGTTGAGTATCTTTTATAATAGAAATAAGATTTTCTTTTTCCGGATTCATATTGCGTGCCAGACAATACCAGGTCTTTTCTTTATTAAGCATAAACCGGCTTACCGGAGCTCCATTCACCTCAACAGCCAGCCAGTGTTCAAGATTATCATATGTTGTAGAAATACAGGCCCAGATTTCACGGGCTTTAATATTAACTTCCAAAGCTGCCCCACCCCAAAATAAAGTCAGCGCCTCGTCATTATCCTTATATGCATTTCGTCCCAGCAATCGCTTATGGGTAATTTGATTCAATTTATATTCTTTCATATTTTTAATTGTATATTATAAAAATGAAAATATAAAGACATTATATTTTTTACTTGCTTTTTACTTAAATTAAGTTTATATTTTAAGTAAATTAATACATAGGAGACATCTATGAGCAAAATCATCAGCGGGGGAAATCTCCCTAACATTCCATGGCAGGATAAACCAAAAGACTGGTGGCTGCCAATCTGGCGTTACAGCGAAAATCCTGTAATCGGTCGTAATCCATTCTCGGGTATGGGACGCATTTTCAATAGTGCAGTAGTTCCTTTTAACGGCAAGTTTAAAGGCGTTTTCCGTTCCGAAGATGCACACGCCCGTCCATTCCTTTATCTTGGAGATTCAGACGACGGTATTCACTGGGAGTTCCAGACAGAAAAGATCCATATGCACGACCCAGATGGTAAGCCTCATGATCCTTTCTACGCTTATGATCCACGCTGCGTCTGCATTGACGGTACTTACTATATCATGTGGTGCGGTGACTTTGATGGTGCTGCAATTGGTGTTGCTTCTACAAAAGACTTCAAGGATTTTACTCGTCTTGAAAATCCGTTCCTCCCGTTCAACCGCAATGCTGTACTTTTCCCACGCAAAATCAACAATAAATATGTAATGCTCTCTCGTCCAAGTGATTCAGGACATACTCCTTTCGGCGATATCCTTCTTTCTCAGTCTCCAGATATGAAATACTGGGGTGAACATCGTCTTGTTATGCAAAAAGGCGGTGACGGTTGGTGGCAGGGACTCAAAATTGGCTGTGGGCCTGTTCCAATTGAAACTGATGAAGGCTGGCTCATGTTCTATCATGGAGTTTGCCAGACTTGCAGTGGTTACGTTTATTCCTTCTCTGCAGCAATTCTAGACATAGATAATCCTTCCATTGTAAAATATCGCTGTGGGGATTACATGCTCACTCCGGAAGAAATCTACGAAACAACTGGTTTTGTTCCAAACGTATGCTTCCCTGTAGCAGCTCTCACCGACGAAGCAACAGGACGCATTGCAATTTACTACGGCTGCGCAGATACAGTTACAGGACTTTGCTTTACTACTGTTGATGAGACAATTAAGTATATTAAAGACCACAACGAACTTCAGTTCTGGGATAAGGATGAGGGCCGGTTTTAATACAGTGGATTGCTTCGCCTTCAGCTCGCAATGACGTGGCAATCCACACAGGAGAATCCATGATTTCATTCAATAAAGCAACTAACACATTCCGTCTGGACACAACAAATTCAACCTACTGCATTACAATTGCAGCAAAGGGTTATGTTGCACACAGCTATTACGGACCAAAAATTGGAAACGATGACACAACTTATCTTTTGCGACAGATGGAATATCCTTTTGCAGATTCTCCAACTTTTCGCGAAAAGCTGAGTCTGCTTGATTTTCTTCATCAGGAAATGCCTACAGACGGAGTTGGTGACTTTCGTAAAACAGCACTTGCTGTAACAAACAGCAGCGGAAACAATGCTATTGAATTAAAATATGCCGGTTATAAAATTGTGGATGGCTGCCCTAGTCTGCAAGGACTTCCTTGTGTGTTCGATAAAACAAACAAAGCCCAGACTCTCATAATTACAACAAAAGACGAGATTCTTGGCGTAGACGTTGAACTTTACTATACAGTCTTTGACGACACAGATGAAATTGTTCGTTCTTCAAAAATCATTTCGCATGCGGCAGAGCCTGTTTACATTAAAAAAGCAATGTCTCTTGCCTTTGATATGGATAACGACAATTACGATGCAATTACCTTGAACGGTTCCTGGGGACGAGAACGCCATCTTGACCGTCATACAATCAATATGGGAACTTTGGAAGCCTGCAGCACACGCGGAGTTACAAGCCATCAGGAGCATCCGTTTCTTGCAATTCTTGATAAAACTGCCGGCAATGATAACGGCAAAGTTTATGGCGTGAATTTTATATATTCAGGAAACTTCAGCGCAGTAATTCAGCGTAACCAGTTTGATTCCCTTCGCGTACTCATGGGAATTAATCCAGAAAACTTCTGCTGGAAGCTTGAACCAGGCGCTGCATTTGAAACACCACAGGCTGTACTTGTTTTCTCAAACAACGGTCTCAACGGAATGAGCCATGCCTTCCACGACCTTTACCGCAATCATCTTATCCGTTCACCTTATAAAAATCAGATGCGCCCTGTTCTTATAAACAACTGGGAAGCAACTTATTTTAATTTTGACACTCAAAAGCTTTTAGACATTGCCCGCGAAGCCCACAAAGACGGAATTGAAATGCTTGTAATGGACGACGGCTGGTTCGGCAAACGCGACTTTGATGACAACAGCCTTGGCGACTGGGTTGTTTACGAAAAGAAACTTCAGGGCGGCTTAAAAAATCTTGTAGACCAGGTAAATGCACTTGGAATGAAATTTGGAATCTGGTTTGAGCCCGAAATGGTTTCTAAAGATTCAGAACTTCTCAGAGCTCATCCGGACTGGGCTATTCAGATTAAGGGCCGCGAACCTGGAATGGCACGCGCTCAGTTTGTATTGGACATTACAAGAAAAGAAGTGCGCGATTATATAATGGACAGCGTAGAAAAAATCCTGCACTCTGCAAATATTGAATATGTAAAATGGGATATGAATCGCCAGGTTTGCGATGTTGGAAGCATTGATCTTCCAGCCGACCAGATTGGTGAATATTTCCACCGCTATGTTCTTGCAGTATACGAAATGCAGGAGCGGCTCATTACTAACTTCCCTAATCTGCTGCTTGAAAACTGTTCTAGTGGCGGCGCCCGCTTTGATCCTGGAATGTTCTACTACAGTCCGCAAATCTGGTGCAGCGACAACACAGATGCAACAGAAAGACTTTTCATTCAGGAAGGAACAGCAATTGTATATCCTCTGAGCACAATGGGCGCACATGTAAGTGTTTGTCCTAACCACGCAATTGGTAGAGTTACTCCATTTAAGACACGCGGTTATGTTGCCTTGAGCGGAACCTTCGGCTACGAGCTGGACATTACAAAACTCAGTGCAGAAGACCGCGCAATGGTTCCACAGCAGGTTGCTCTTTATAAAAAGTTCAGCCCGCTTGTTCGCGAAGGAGATTATTACAGAATTGCCTCTGCCGCTCAAACTGTAGACTATGACTGCTGGGCAAGCATCAGTCGTGACAAAACACGTGCACTTGTAACTTTTGTTCAGCTTTATAACAGAGCAAACTACAAAACAAGAATGGTAAAAATCCCGGGACTCGACGCAAACAGAACTTACAAAATTACCTGGCCCGATGAAGACCAGAAAAAGTTCCCGCCAATGACACTTACAGGCGCAACAATCATGAATGCAGGAATCCCAATCCGCCGCGACTGGGGTGACTACCAGGGGCAGTTGATTTACCTGGAAGGTTAAGGTCATCCCGAACTTGTTTCGGGATCTCTTATGACATAGATGCTGAAACAAGTTCAGCATGACATATTTTCTTTAATCATCTTATAACTAAACCCAGCCTTCATCATAGCAGCTATAAGCTTTTCCCCTTCCTTACCCTGCTTTACAAACTTCTCGTATGCTTTGGCGCAAATCTCACTTTCATCATTCTCTTCAAAAAACTCATCAAGCGCTGCAGCTGCAACTTCACGTCCAATTCCACGAGCCCCAAGTTCTGCCGCAAGCTTAGTGCGACCTTCAAAATGGTTTATTCTTCTGTCATGCAGCCACGCCCTGGCATAACGCGCATCACTTAAATAATTGCGTCCCTCCAGATATGTCAAAGCGGCATCTATATATTTCTTATCATACTTTTTATTTACAAGCTTTTGTGTAAGTCCAAACCGGCTCTGTTCCGCCCGGGCAAGATATCCAACAGCCTTAAGCTCAACAACACAAATCAAACCCGCATCCAAAATCTCATCAGTCTGCTGTTCGTCAAATTCAGCACCCGGTTCAATCAAATCAAAATCAAGAGTAGGAAGATAATCTTTGCGGATAAAAAAAGCAGACCCCTCCGTAGGCTCCACGCGGAACATACCTTCATAAGAAGTTTCTGCAATTGATTTTATTGTCATTACGCCCCCATAAAAAAAGCCCGGCCACAAGACCGAGCTTTGCACACAGCATGAACTGTAGACTAACGCTTTGAGAACTGGAAGCGGCGACGAGCACCCTTCTGTCCGTACTTCTTACGTTCAACCATACGAGAGTCGCGTGTAAGGTATCCGTTAGCTTTAAGAGCTGTACGAGCATCTGGATCAATCTGAACCAATGCACGAGAGATTCCGTGCAAACAAGCAGCAGCCTGACCATTCATACCACCACCGCATACATTGATGAGAATGTCATATTTGTTTCCCATTGATGTAACCAAAAGCGGCTGGTTTACAAGCTGGAGCTGTTCTGCAGAATCAAAATAATCCTTTGCATCTTTTCCATTTACTACAATTTTTCCTGAGCCGTCGCGAACGAATACACGAGCTACAGCTGTCTTTCTTCTACCTGTACCAATAGCAATATTTTTTACCATCGTCTAACTCCCGTAATTAAAGTTCAATCGGCTGCGGATTCTGTGCAGCATGTGGGTGTTCAGCCCCTGCATAAATCTTAACACAATCCATCATCTTGCGACCAAGACGTCCACCAGGAAGCATTCCTTCAACAGCAAATTTCATTGGATCTGTTGGGTGCTTTTCTGCCAATTTTTCATAAGTGTGAGCGCGCAAACCGCCTACAAAACCTGTGTGATGATAGTAAATCTTCTTCTGTTCTTTACCACCAGTCAAAGCAGCTTTTTCTGCATTGATGATTACAACAAAATCGCCCATAAGCTGATTCTTTGTATAAGTAGCTTTGTTCTTTCCACGAGCAATTGCAGCAGCCTTAGCAGCAACACGTCCCATTGGTTTTCCGGCCGCATCAATAATATACCATTTGCGAACCTGATCATTTTCATTAACGAAAATAGTTTTCATGATAATCCCTTGAATTAAAAAATTTTCTTGCGACTCCAAACTTTTGCATCGTGTTCGTCATCGCATACAGTTTTAGATGAGCAGTCCAAAACTATATTTAACGGGTATAATATAATATGTTTTTTTAGAAATTTAGTCAATAAGACCTCGTCATTGCGCGAGTTTGCGAAGCGACGCGGCAATCTACTTAAGAATTTCCTCTAACTCTTCCAGAGTCATAACCTTAATACCGCGCCCAGCAAGTTTTTTCACGTGTTCAGCATTCGGCATGCGTTCAAATACCGCAGTACCCTTGCCTGTAAGATGCTCTACCGTAGCCCCGCCATTATCGTAAATCTGTTTAACAAGCTCAAAGGCATAATCAACATCATGCATAATCCGTCGATCAAGTTCAAAGCGTTCACCCAGAACAGTTTTATGATGCGGAAGCGGCGACTGTTTGCCATATAAACGTGCAATTTTTTCTTTGATTTCTTTTCTGTAAGCACGCTCTGCTGCCTGTTCAAGAATCTGCTCGTTCGAAACAAAACAATCCTTTGAAGCTGTCAAAATCTCTTCAACATTTTTGCCGGTACGTTCACATTCGGCTTTAAGACAAAGCATAGTCATCATAGCATCGTCAACAGATTTATGAGTTTCATATTTTTCAACATCAACCCCAAACTCTGCAGCCCAGTCACTCAGCTTCTGCTTTTTTTCGTATTTACGTTCAAGATACCGCTCAAGATCAAAAGCACGGAAAGTGATATAATTCTGCTCATAGCGTTCACAGGCATTGTTCACAAATCCAACATCGTTGCTAACAGCAAATCCCGCAATATAACGATTCCCGGTTGTAAAAAGCTTTTTTATATCTTTAAAATACGCCGCAAAATTAGGCTTAGACCTAAAATAATCTTTTGAATAGGCAAGCTTTACCCCACCCTTCCCGCTAAAAAGATACCAGTCAAAATCGCATTCCGGATTCATCACAACATCTTCAGCTTCAAGCACATTCAAATCATCATCGCAAATAACATACCCCAGCGAACAAATCTTCCCAATCCCATCAAAAGTATTCGCACATTCGCAATCAAAAAAAACAAAGTTCTTGTGGTTCATAATATCATTATACTACGAAATACTGGTTGTAAACACCCCTTTTTTTCATTATATTATAGTCATGTTATTAGACGTTCAAAATTTAAATGCAGGTCTTGAGGACGGAAAACAGATTCTCAATGACCTGAATATACAGATTGGACAGGGAGAAATTCATGCCCTTATGGGACCTAACGGAACTGGAAAATCTTCGCTTGGAAACACCCTCATGGGTAACCCTGTATATAAAATTACCGGTGGAAAAATTATTTTCAAAGACACCGATATCACAGAGGAATCTGCAGACAAACGTGCCCGCCTTGGAATGTTTATGTCTTTCCAAAGCCCTCTGGAAGTTCCGGGAATCAGCCTCGAAGCCTTTATCCGTTCTGCCCTTCAGCAGATTACAGGCGAGCATGTAAAGCTTTTTCAGTTTCAGAAGGAGTTGCAGCGCTGCATGGAGCTTCTGGATATGAAACCTGAGTATGCCAGACGAGACTTAAACGTAGGTTTTTCAGGTGGAGAGCGCAAAAAGGCAGAAATCTTACAGCTTCTTATGCTCAAGCCGGCCTTTGCAATTCTTGACGAAACAGACTCGGGTCTTGATGTAGATGCCATCCGCGTAGTTGCAAAAGGAATTGCCGAATACCGCAAACTTACAAACGGTTCTCTTTTGATAATCACCCACACCACCAAGCTTTTGGAAGGCCTTAAAGTAGATAAAACTCATGTAATTGTTAAAGGCCACATTGTAAAGACAGGAGACGGCGATCTGTTCAAAGAGATTAATAAGAAAGGATTTGAAGAATTTATAAATTAGCAATTAGCTCTTAGCCACAAGCTGTTAGCACTTTTATTACAAAATAGTGCTAATAGCTAATTGCTAAAAGCTAACGGCTAGTATTTAGGAATAACATGGATAATAAAACAACCATAAACGACATAAATAGAGAATTCTACGACTTCCGCTACGAAGAATCCGAAAAAGATTTTTACCGTATCGAAAGCGGACTCACTCCGGAAATTGTAGCAAAGATCAGCGAAGAAAAGGACGACCCCCAGTGGATGAGGGAATTCCGACTCAAATCGCTTGAAACTTATAACCAGCTGCGGGTTCCAAAATGGGGACCTTCTATTGACGACCTGCATGTAGAAAACATTGCAACCTATGTCCGCCCAAAAACCCAGATGAGCGGCAAATGGGAAGATGTACCTGATGACATTAAAGAAACCTTCGAAAAATTAGGAATCCCCGAAGCAGAGCGAAAAAGTCTTGCAGGCGTTGGTGCTCAGTACGATTCAGAACTTGTTTACCACAATGTACAGGAAGAAGTTGCCAAGCAGGGAGTTGTTTACCTTGGTTTTGAAGAAGCCTTAAAGTCGCCTGAATGGGGGCCAATGGTTCAGGAATATTTTATGACCCTGATTACCCCGCGAGACCACAAGTTTGCAGCTTTGCATGGTGCTGTGTGGTCAGGCGGAAGTTTTGTTTATGTTCCAAAGGGAGTACATTTGAGTTTCCCGCTGCAGTCTTATTTTAGATTGAATGCTCGTGGTGCCGGCCAGTTTGAACACACCCTCATTATTGTAGACGAAGGTGCCGACCTGCACTTTATAGAAGGCTGTTCTGCTCCAAAATATAACGAAGCAAACTTACATGCCGGAGCCGTAGAGCTTTTTGTTAAGAAAGGTGCTCACCTGCGCTACTCTACTATAGAAAACTGGTCTAAAAATATGTATAACCTGAACACCAAACGTGCCCGAGTTGAAGAAGGCGCCAGCATTGAATGGGTAAGCGGTTCTTTTGGTTCCCATATTTCTTATTTGTACCCGGAAAGCGATTTAGTAGGCCGCGGTGCCAAATCAGAATTCACAGGAATTACTTTTGCAGGAGCCGGTCAGAGCCTGGACACAGGTGCCAAGATGGTTCACCTGGCTCCAGAAACAACAAGCCTTATTTCTACAAAGTCAATTTCAAAAGGCGGCGGCGTAAGCATTTACCGTTCTGCAGTTTATATAGACAAAAATGCTACCGGAAGTAAAACAAGTGTAAGCTGCGAAAGCCTTATGCTCGACAGCGAAAGCCGAAGTGATACAATTCCTGCAATGGTAATAAAAACAGATGAATGCGATGTTGGTCACGAAGCAAAAATTGGCCGCATTTCAAACGACGCAATTTTTTACCTCATGTCCCGGGGAATAAGCGAAGACGACGCCCGCAGTATGATTGTAAGCGGATTTGCAAATCCAGTCAGCAAAGAATTGCCGCTGGAATATGCAGTAGAGATGAATAACCTGATTAAGCTTGAGATGAAGGGGTCGATGTAGCATTTCACTGCTGTATCTCAAAATAAAACTCTATTGTTTTAAATCACTTTCATTAACGCACAAAGCGGGAAGTATTCCTGCACCAAAACTTGTTAATTTATTAGCATTACAGCTGGATTCAGACGGCCTTCCTTCGCTATCAACCCCAATATATACTACTTTCTCATTATCTGTTGGTAAATACAGAGAACGAGTTATCCAACCACCATAATTTTTTGATAATTTTAAATAATTTGCAATTGCAAAATCCGTTCCAGGATAACTGTTCCTATTAGCATCGGATGATGTTAATATAAAAATTTTATCGGAGACATATTTATCATCGTATCCAACCTTGTAGTCTACTTTTGTTACTAAAATCACATTTTGTGCACTTGAGGTAAATGCCGTTGGTAAAAATCCGTTCTCAGTCCAGTCTTTATCGGAATCTGTTATTGGTGATCCTCCATCTGTAATAAACTGATTTTTTATTCCGTTAAGATAAGCCCGTATATTCGAATATTTATAATCGTTAGGATAAATAGTTATCCGTTTAACCTTCCTTTCCGTCAAAGTTCCATAAAAACTGAAATTTGCCGTCAAGATTTTTTCTGACAAAAGTTGAGCTTTACCATTACTAGAAGTTTTTTTCCACCACACAATAGGTTCTACCCTAAAGTATAAGTATTTTTCAGGATTATCAGGAGAATACTTTGTAACTAAGCTACCATCACTATAATGCAAAGTGCCATAGTTATACCCAAGTTCCTTACATTTTGCATAAAAATAGCCGTCGCTTCCAAGATACCAGCTCTTGTAAACAGTATTAGTACTAAATGATATTCCATCTGCCGCAATTGTCTGTGGAAAATCTCCGAACTTGTAGTATATTCGCCCCTGTATTCCCCCCTGATAATCGGTAAGTTGTACAGGGCGTTCCGTAGGTTTTGCTCCGCTTGCTGCTACAATATACTTTCCGGAAAGAGTAGCTTTTCTTGTTATATAACCGGAAGTAAAAGTCACATCAATTGTTTTTGCTGTGTATGTTGGACTTGAAGATATTTTTACACTTGAACTCACATCGCTTGTACTTAAATCACTAAAATATGCTGTTGCCTTAAACCCATAATCAGAAATCTTATCCTCAGCAAAAAGAAGAGAGATCCCGTTACTAACTTCGATTTTATTTACTGCCGTTCCAGTTACACTGAAGCCAGTCATAAATTTTGGGATTACATAAGGCTTACTTTCGTTTCCTGCAAAATCTTTGTAGACAATGCTTACTTCATATTTATTCGATATTGACGAAAGTGTTAAAGCCTGACTGTTGCCATTCGTTCCTTTAGTAATGGTATAGCTCTTTGTAAAATTACCATTTGTTTTATAAGAAACTATTGCTTCTGCAAAATCTGCACTAACAGGAGTCCAGGAAAGCTTAAAAGATGTAGCAGTATCGTTTGCACCAGCACTTATTTTTTCCTCTTTGCCTTCAGGAGCAGTATTGTCCACCGTAAAATAGTAAGCTGCATTTTGTGGATAAGTGAGCGTCTTATTGCAGCGGTCAGTGAACTCAAAGTACATTTTATAAACGCCATCGCTCAGTCCATCCTTAATTAATGAAGCAAGGTCAATTTCCTTGTTCAAAATTCCATTCTGGTTGGTTACCTTCTGATAGTTCACATAATATCTCTGTACGTCAGGTTCTGAAATGTCAGCGTACTTATTATCCCTAATCTTTGTCAGGACTAGTGCAAAGTTTGAAGCAGGACCACTTCCTGTGTCTGTAATCTTTACTTTAAGGCCAATTTTTTTGTCCCTGTTAAAGAGAGTGTTTTTTGAAATAGCTGGTACAGAACTTGAAGAAGGAATTTTTGTAGTTTGTGAAAGATTCTCGCCGGAGTTTATACAGACCTCAACATCGTCATTTTTTACTACTCGCGGGGGCTCCTTGTCTACCTCGTCGTTTACCTGATAAGTCCATCTCTTGCTTTGAGACATGGTTATTTCTTTAGACTTGGGATTTGACTTATCCACCTTGTAGAAAAAATCTTTTTCAAAGGATACCAGAACCTCTGTAAAATCATCAAGCTTGTTAGTTTTGCTTGTGTTTACATTAACAACTCTTGGAGATGAAAAAAAAGGCTCATCAAAATAATCTGTTATATTTTCATGGGATTCATTATTTTCAAAAGAAATGTTTTTAAAAAAAGTTTTACCATCTTTTACATAGCCGTAGACTTTCCCTTTATTAATCTTTGAATACTTAAGATTATTTTCTCCAACTTCTTGAGTAAGCTTTTCAAGCTCTTTGTCAATGTAGTAAATTGAGTTTTCGTCCATGTCGTAATCAAAGACCACTTGTATGGAAGAATCTTTTAAGACATTCGAAATCATAGGCGACCACGAAATGACCTGTGCACGAGGGGCGACCGTAACTTTTAACGTAAGTTTTACAGAAGCAGGCGGTTCTTTGGTAAATGTACAGGTTGTTTCTGCTTCATTTGTAGAATCCAGTGTAAGATATTCGCCGTTTTTAAACTCTTTACCGGTAACAGAATCTAAAATCGTCCAGCCTGCAAATTCACAATCTGTACTAGGGTCAAAATACAATGTAAATTTGTCTGTGCACTTTTTCTGAACTTCTCCGCCTGCAGGAGATCTTATAACTCCTTTTCCAGAAGGATAATCAATGCTAATTGTATAAGATGGTGCATTTGCGTAAGCGACTGCGTCTTCAATTTGTTTTACAGTTTCGGCACTGTTTAAAAAGTCTTTACAGGATATAAGAGAGAGGGATAGAATTGATAGAGTAAATATTATACATAAATACTCCACCCTTATTCTGAAAAGGCTAGAAAAAAGATTTGTTTTTTTAACTTTGGCCTTGCTGGTCATGATAAACTCCTTTTGATTTTCGACACATAGTTGAAAAAAGAATTATTAAAATCGTTAAATTATAACAAAAATGGAGAAAAAAGTCTTGTATGAGCGTGGACTTTTAACAAAATATAATATATAACCCAAAAAAAATAATGATTCTGTAAACTATGATTTTACTCTTGCTGAGAATGGCGGAAAAGAAATAGAGGTGCCGAAATGTAAGCGGATTTGCTAATCCTGTAAGCAAGGAGCTTCCGCTTGAATATGCTGTTGAAATGAAGGGGTCAATGTAACCCCTCCATTCTGATTTTTATTAATTGGTAATTAGAATCAATCTTGGCTTGTTTTTGTTAGAAATAACATAACCACCAATTGCAATTCCAAGACCGCCTGCAGCAAGAGTACCAAAAGGAACAAGTGTAGACTTATCGCCTTCTTCCATACCAACCATTAACATACCAAGTCCAACACCACTGGCAATGCATCCAATAATTGTTCCAGTTAAACCAAGCTTATACAAGCCAGGATTTCCTTTTTCAACATCAAATTCAAGAAAATCGCTGTCATATTTCAAAGGCTGTAAAGCAGATCTATTGAATCCTATATAACCAAACTGAGCAGGGTTTTCTAAAGTAACTTCGCCTGAACCTGTTGCAATAAGCTGTTTACCCATGAAGTTTGGATATTTAGAAACATAAATCTTTGGAGACCATGTAGAATCAAGAACATTGAATTTAATAACAATCTGGTCTGGCTGTACTGCCGGCTGTTCATCTGCTGCTTCCTGTGCAAAAACTCCTGTAAAAACTGTAAGAGCAACAAATACGCATACAAATAATTTTTTCATTTTTGTAACACTCCTTTTTTTATTATAATTTCCTTATAACAAATAACTATGATTAAATCAAGAAACCGGGAATTCAAACTACAAAATTTCAGCTAAAATTTCGAATTTATTGAAAATTACCTATGAATTTAGTAGAATATTCAACATGGAAAACACAATAGACTTAAATCCAATTCCATATCTTACATGGACCTGGCTTAAAATAAATAAAGATACCGTAAGCTATGATTTTTCTTTTACAGAAAATTCAGGCAACGAAATTCAGATTCCAGACAATGTAGAAATTTCAAGCGGTAAAAAAATCACAACAAAGCTGCCTGAACCTGAATGTTCAATTGGAAAAGCTGCTGCCGATTTAATTGAAGCAGGTGCACCAAAAGGCAAAATCTATACTTTCAAAAAATCAAACTCAAACGAAGAACAAAAACCTTTGATTATTCGCATAACATCAAACGCAAACTATGCAACACATAATACAATTCATGCACTTGAAGAAAGTGTTGCAAAGGTGATTATGGTGTATGATGCTCCTTCGACAGGCTCAGGAATAACGTCTCTTTCAGGTGTAATCACAAAAATCTATGCAGAAGAAAATGCGCAGGTTCACATTTCAAAGGTTCAGCTTTGCGACAACAGTGTAAACCAGATAGACGACACTGCAGTTGTATGCGGCGAGCGTGCAAAGGTAACACTCACTCAGATTGAACTTGGAGGCTCACACATAGATGCAGGCTTCCATGCAACACTGGCTGGCTATCAGTCTTCATTCTATTCTGATACTGCATATATCTGCCAGGGTACACAGTACCTCGACATGAACCAGGTTGTAGTTCACAAGGGAAAGAATACTGTCTGCGATATGAAAACTCACGGTACTGCAAAGGATGAAACAACAAAGACCTACCGCGGTACAATTGATATGGTAAAGGGCTGCGCAGGCTCTACCGGTAACGAAATTGAAACTACACTGCTCCTTTCTCCTAAAGCAGTTGTAAAGGCAGCACCAATTATTCTTTGTGGCGAAGAAGATATTGCAGCCGAACACGGTTCTACAATCGGAAAGCTTTCCGATGAAATGTTATTCTATATGAACACACGCGGCATTGACCAGAAAACTGCAGAAGAGTTGCTTACACGAGCCAAGGTTACAGCTGCTGCAAGCAACATTGAAGACGAAGAAATTCAGAAAGAAATAAGTGACTTCCTCACTCGCTAACCTGGGCATTTTGTAATCTGTAATACTCACCTTTTTTAATCATCAATTGCTCATGAGTGCCCTGCTCTACAATTCCCTTGTCATTAACAACCGCAATCATGTCGGCGTTTTTAATTGTAGAAAGGCGGTGTGCAATTACAAGTGTGGTTCGTCCCTTAGAAAGCTCATCAAATGAATGCTGGATTTTTATTTCTGTTGTTGTATCAAGCGCAGAGGTTGCTTCGTCTAAAATCAAAATCGGCGGGTTCTTTAAAAAGCACCTTGCAATGGAAACACGCTGCTTCTGACCACCGCTAAGTTTTATTCCACGTTCACCTACAATTGAATCATAACCGTTTGGCATTTTCATAATATCATCGTGAATCTCGGCACGACGTGCTGCGGCCTGAATCTCTTCATCAGTTGCGTTTGGTTTTCCGTAGGCAATATTTTCGCGGATAGTTCCTGCAAACAAGAACACATCCTGCTGAACAATTCCAATCTGACTGCGAAGCGACTGCTTTTTTATATGCCTTATGTCTATTCCATCCAGGCTGATTGAACCTCCGGTAATTTCATAAAAGCGCGGAATCAAATTACAGATTGTAGACTTTCCTCCACCACTCGCCCCTACAAGCGCAAACTTTTCTCCGGAATGAATCTCAAGGTTTACATCATTCAAAACAGGAAAATCAGAAGTATAAGAAAAGTTTACATTCTTAAAGCTTATGTTTCCGCGGGCTGAAAGAATATCAACAGCATCCGGCGCATCTTCCGGTTCGGTATCGGTACGCATAATTTCTAAAAAGCGGTTAAAGCCTGCCATACCAGTAATAAACTGTTCAACAAAGCCATTGAGTCGTTTGATAGGACTAACAAAGGTTGCAACAAAAAGGTTAGCGGCAACTAAGTCCGGCAGCGTCATTTTACCTTTCATAATAAAATAACCGCCTACCCCAAGAGTCATGAGCGACAAAAGATTATTGCAGAATTCAATATTTGAAAAAAACGAAGCCATATACTTAAAGCGGTTCTGCTTGGCGGCACTGTACTGCTTGTTCGAAACATCAAACCGTGCACGTTCAAAATCTTCGTTATTAAAACCTTTTGTTACACGAATACCGCTAATGCTCGACTCAAGACTTGCATTTACTTCGGCAGTAGTTTCCTTTACCAGCGTACTAGCCTTGGAAAGATTACGGCGCGAAACAATAACAATTAAAATCATTACCGGCATTGCAATAAAAACAAAAATAGCCAGTTCCCATCTTATTGTAAGAAGCATTACAAAAGCACCAAGAAGATTTAAAACTGCAATGGAAAAATCTTCCGGTCCATGATGCGCAAGTTCTGTAATTTCAAAAAGATCGGTTGTTGCGCGGGACATAATTTTTCCGGTACGGTTTGTATCGTAAAAACTGAACGGCAGCTTTTCCAGCTGATCAAAAACATCGCGCCTCATATCCTGTTCTACGCGGTTACCAAAAACATGGCCCCAGTAAGCAACAAACCAGTTACACATTTTATGAATACAAAAACCAACAAGCAGGATTCCAACAAGAATTAAAAAAGTCCGCAGCTGATAATTTGGAATGAGCGTATTGAGTGCATATCTGGAAAACATAGGAAACGCAACATCAATTGCCGCCATAAAAAAGGCGCAGAACATATCGGCAATAAAAAGTCCTATGTGCGGCTTGTAATACGAGAAAAAGATTTTGAGAGGTTTTTGATTAAAATCCATATGGGTATTGTAACAAAAATGTCACGTCATTGCGAGCCCGCAGCGTGCGACTTTTGCGTAGCAAAACGTCGGTAAGCTCTGCGACGCAATCCACGTATAACAATGATTGCAAAAAATGTAAAAATCTTCTAAAATAAAACCACTTTTTACACATACAATTACTAGGTAGAAATATACATGGAAAATAAATACCGTAAAGACTTCCCGCTTTTTAAGGCCATCGACGAAAATCAGGCCGGCGAAAACAAGGGACTTATTTATTTTGATACAGCTGCAACTGCACAGCGCCCGTTCATTGTGCTTAATGCAATGACTCATTTTTATGCTACAGAAAATGCGAACCCTTTGCGTGGTCTCTATTCTCTTAGCGAACGCGCAACTATGGCATACGAAAATGCCCGCCAGACAGTTGCTCAATTTATAAACGCAAAACAACCCGAAGAAATTGTCTTTACACGCAACGCTTCTGAAAGCTTAAACCTTGTTGCCTACAGCTGGGGACTCAACAATCTTCACGAAGGCGACGAAATCTGCGTTACAATAATGGAACATCATTCAAATATAGTTCCATGGCAGATGGTTTGTCAGAAAACAGGGGCTCGTCTTGTATTTCTTGAATGCAACAAAGAAACCGGCATAATCAGCGACGAAGAAATTGCTGCTAAAATCACAGAACACACAAAGATTGTTTCTGTAGTACATGTTAGCAATGTGCTTGGTGTAACAAACCCTGTAAAAAAATTGGCCGCCGCTGCTCATGCTGTTGGTGCAATATTTATAGTAGATGGAGCTCAGTCTGCACCACACATGAAAGTAGATGTTCAGGATATTGATGCAGACTTTTTTGCAATGAGCGCACATAAACTTTGTGGTCCAATGGGAATCGGGTCGCTCTACGGTAAATATGAGTTGCTCGAAAAAATGGAACCGTTCCTCCGTGGCGGCGAAATGATTGAATATGTAACACGAGAAAAAGCCACCTGGGCCGAAGTTCCTCATAAGTTTGAGGCAGGAACCGTTAGTGCCGGAGACGCTGTTGGCATGGCAGCTGCAATCCGCTATATACAAAGTATTGGTCTTGAAAATATTGAAGCCCACGACCAGGAACTTGCAGAACGAATGATAGCAGGAATAAAAAACATTCCTCATGTAAATATAATTGGTCCAGATGATGCATCTAAGCGCTGTGGAATTATTACATTCACACTTGATGGAGTTCATCCGCACGACATTGCAACTTTGCTCAGCGAAGAACATATTGCAATCCGTGCAGGCCATCACTGTGCTCAGCCGCTTGGACAATACCTTGGACAAACTGCAACCGCCCGCGCAAGCCTTTATTTTTATAATACAGAAGAAGAAGTAGATAAGTTTTTGGAAAAATTGAGCCACCTGAGGGAATGGAGCGGGTACAAAGACTAATATCGTGGATTGCCACGTACAAGGAGGCATAAATGGATACAAAGGAATTATACCGCGAAATATTAAACGAACATAACATAAACCCAAGCCACAAGACCGACATGGATTCTCCAACCTTTTGTCTTGAAGGAGTAAACCCAAGCTGCGGCGACCAGATTACCCTGCAGATGAAACTGGACGACTCCGGAAAAATTGTTGACGCAAGCTTTACCGGCAGCGGCTGTGCAATTTCCCAGGCCTCGGTAGACATGATGGCAGATTTAGTAATAGGTAAAACAAAAGAAGAAGCTCTTGCGCTTGCAGATATTTTTGATCGTATGATTAAAGAAGAAGTTACAGAAGAAGATCTTGAACGTCTTGACGAAGCAGCAGCTCTTCAGGATATTTCGCACATGCCTGCACGTGTAAAGTGTGCAATGCTTGGGTGGCGGACTATGAAAGAGATGCTTGGAGTGAAATAGGCCCCCTTGAAAGAGGCCCCTTTTTATGCTAAAATCAAAAAATCTTTAGGTGCTGTAGCTCATCTGGATAGAGCAGCTGCCTTCTAAGCAGCAGGTAGACGGTTCGAGCCCGCCCAGCATCATTTTTTTTGTCCGTTTAATTATTCTGAACACTTGAATCTATCTTTACTGCACCAAGATAGTGAACAGGACTGTATATTGTCTTTTCGAAAGTGTCTGTAGGCATTGAAAACAATCCATAAAGAACTACATAATAATTTGCATCAACTCCGTCTGCAGTAGGATCGGAAAAATTCCTTGTATCAGAGTTTCTTTCATCTGTTTCGGCCTTCACCGGTTTTTCGTCATAAGGATTGGTTCTACCAAAATCGAACGATTTATAATTAAAACGGAAAGGAATGCCTCTTTCTGTTCCATCAACTATTATTTTAGCAGAGTAATCATCAACAGTTTCATCATAATTAGTTAATCTTATACGAACAGTATGTTGTGCATTATTTGAAAGAACAAATTGTTCTGCATTTGAAACGTTTCCGTAACTTGAAGCACAGTACAATTCTTTATAACTGTAATTATCAAGAAGCGTTAATGCAGAATTATACTTTCTTACAGCATCATTTATCATGCCCTCAATAACGCTGACTTCTGAATTCATTGTAGAAACGTTATTGTAGATTTTATAATATATATAACTTTTTCCAAAATCATTAGCATTGTCCAGCGTTTTTGTTGTAAATGAAAAGTGACGTTTTTCGTATTCTGCTTCGATATTTGGAGGTGCTTCCTCTGTAGAAAAAGGATCGTCTAAAACAGCATCAAGCACATCAAGCCCGCAGGCTGTGTTAAAAAAAATAAGGCATATAGACAACAACCCGAGGAAAATACAATATTTTCGTTTGCTGTTATATGCCTTTTTCAACTGTTATCAGCCTTTTAATTAGTTAGCTTTACCCTGAGACTGAAGTTCAATAATTCTTGTTTTAGCCAGATTGCCCCAATCATCATCTGAAACTTTATCATTCAAGGTTTTATATGCTTCAACAGCTCCTGCATAGTCACCCTGTGCTTCAAGAACACGGCCAAGACTAAAATATGCATGAGCAACCAATACAAACTCATCAAACTCTGCAGCAGTTTTATATGCTTCAGCAGCTTCTGCAAGCTTTCCTAATTCTTCGTAAGAAGCACCCTTATTATAATAGCAAAGTGGTGCAGTATAAGATTTCTTGCCTTTAGCAATTGCAGCGTCATAATAAGCAATTGCACCTTCATAATCTTTAAGGATATATGCAAGTTCTGCGCTAAGCATGTTTGCACGAACACCTGCAATTCCACCCTTCTTTGTATAAGGAGCAAGGTTTTCTATACATTCTGTTGCACGCTTTGTAATTTCTGTATCTTCAAGGCCAGTTGAAGAATCAGTCAATTCATAATAATAAGCTTCAACAGCTGCAAGATCCTTTTTAGAAGTAGCAGAAACAATAATTGCACCTGCAATGAATCCAACAATAAGAACAAGCCCTACAATAAAAGTAATAAGCACAGGCTTTCTGTTCTTTTCAAGAAAACCATTAAGTTTTTCACTTGCTGTTGATTTTTCGTTTTTCTCTGACATATTAATAACCTCAATTTTTCCTATATTAATATTATTTACGGATCTGCAGTTCGTCAATCAGGCGGATTACATAAGTCCGTTGTATTCCAAGTACCTTTGCCGCTTTTGTCTGATTCCAGTTGTTTTCTTCCAGAATCTTTGTAACATACGCTTTTTTAAAAGCATTAACGGCAGTTTTTAAGGTTTTGTCGTCGCCTGTTTCAACAGACGGAGCAGAACCTTCCGAACCAATTGCCATATCAGAAGTTTTTATATATGGCGGCTGGCCAACAATAAAAGCACGCTCAACGGCATTTTTAAGTTCGGCAATGTTTCCAGGCCAGAAGTAGTTTTTCATAACTTCCAGGGCTTCTTCAGAAAATCCCTTGAACCCTGACCCGTTTACTGTTTCAAGCATTGCAAAGTAGTAGTTCGCAATTGGAAGTATGTCATCCTTACGCTGGCGCAAAGGAATCATATTTACAGGAACAGAACTCATAAGACAGTACAAATCGTTAGAAAACAAGCCCTGTTCAATTTTATCTTCAAGGTTTACTTCAGTAGAAAAAATAAAACGAAGATTTTTCTGTTCTTCGCGGGTGGCACGCAAAAGCACCAGCAGTTTTTCCTGAAGTACTGCAGACAGATTGTCTACATTGCTTATAAAGATTGTTTTTCCAAGAAAGTCAAAGGAAGGAAGCTGCGAAACAAGGTCAAAAAAACGCTCAGTTTCGTGCTCAGAATAAACACGGCAATTATGCTCAAAGAAATCTTCCGGATTATTTTTACCCTGAAGATGAACCAATAAAGCAAATTGCCGTTTACCTGTTCCCTTTTCGCCCTTTAAAAGAACGCTGGCGTTGTTTCTGCAGAGCACCATAGAAATCTTCTTGAGCTCTGCAACAAACTGACTTTCGCCCGCCAGAGAATTCACACTGTTATATTCTAAATTCCTCATTTCTTAGTGTTCAAAAGGTCGCCCAGTGTGTATGCTCCGTCATCGTCATCGCCATTGCTAGACATGTACTGAGAAATTTCATCACGCTGCTGCTTTCTCTTGTATTCACGTACAGAAAATGCTACTTTCTCTTTTTCAGTGTTTACATCAACAACAAATACGTTGATCTTATCACCTACTTTGTATTTTGCAATTGCTTCTTCAAAAGGAACTTCCTTATCATCGCTAAGGTTAGCCTTGTTTACAAGACCTTCAATTCCGTTAGGAGCTTTTACAAACAGACCGAACTCTGTAATAGAAGTAATTTCTCCTTCCAAAGTAGAACCCGGTTTATACTGGTCAGCAAATTCTTTCCAAGGGTTGGCAGAAACCTGCTTCATACCAATCTTGATTTTATGTTCTTCAGGATTGCATTCGATAATAACAGCTTCAATTTCCTGTCCAACAGTAAGTTCGCTGCCAGGATGTTTGATTTTCTTTGTCCAAGAAATATCGTCTGCATGAAGGAAGCCGTCGATTCCATCTTCAAGAGCAACAAAGGCACCAATGTTTGTTACCTTTACAACCTTACCCTTAATCTTTGTACCAACAGCATAGCGTTCAGCAATTGAATCCCAAGGGTTAGCCTGTGTCTGTTTAAGACCAAGAGAAACACGACCGTTCTGAATGTCGTAACCAAGAATCATTACTTCAACTTCGTCACCAACATTTACCATGTCGCCTGGCTTGTTAACCTTCTTTGTCCAAGAGAACTCAGAAATATGAACAAGACCTTCAATTCCCTTTTCGAGCTCAACAAAAGCACCAAATTCTGTAAGCTTTGTTACCTTACCCTTTACGATATCATCAACATGATATTTGTCTTCAAAGTGTACCCAAGGATCTTCTGTGAAGTGCTTAAGAGAAAGATTAATTCTCTTGTCTTCTGGATCAAGGCGGATAACCTTAAGTTCGATTTCCTGACCTTTCTTAACAAAGTCTTTTGGACGAGCAACGTGACCCCAGCTCATATCGTTGATGTGAAGAAGGCCATCAAAGCCTCCCAAATCAATGAATGCACCAAAGCTTGTGAAGCTCTTTACTGTACCTTTAACTGTGTCGCCAATCTGAACAGAACCAAAGAATGCATCGCGCTTTTCGTTGATTTCTTCTTCAAGGAACTTGCGGCGGTTAACCACAGGATTAAGTTTATTATCTGAATAAAGTCTTTCGATATAGAACTTAGATTTTGTACCAAGTAATGATTCAGGCTTTTCAACCTTTTCTGCGTCAGCCTGGCTGATTGGCAAAAATGCCATACGATCAACACCAAGGTCTACTTCGTAACCACTCTTAACTACCTTTGCAATCGTACCAGTTACAGGAGTCTTATCCTTGTAAGCCTGCTGAATCTCTTTTAAATAACGCTTTGAATCAGCCTTTTTCTTAGAAAGCACAGGACCACTAGAATTGTGACCTGTCAACAACGCCTGAACCTTATCCCCTTCTTTCGGCAGATCGTCTGCGAACTCCTCTACAGGGATTAAACCCTCTGACTTGTCTCCAATGTCTACATAAACATAGTCATTAGTAATCTGAACTACAATTCCTTCTACTAACTGACCAGCCTGTGGTGCATTGAATTCTTTGAGGGACTCCTCTAATTGTGTCTGAAAGTCGCCCTTGGAGTTCTGAGCTTCTTCCTTTTCCACTTCCATTTCTTCCATTGTATAACCTTTTATTTATGAAATTTGTCTTTCTATTATCGCACAAACTTCTTCAATCGTCAAGTTAGAAGTATCTATATATAGTGCATCGGGAGCAATCTTTAAAGAGCCCTCTTTTTTGTTTTTATCCATTTCATCGCGCTTTTCTATAGAAGCTTTGATTTCTTCAAGCGTCATATCGCTTACACCCTGATCAAAACGTCGCTTTGCACGAACTTCGGCACTTGCATCAAGATAAACCTTAACTTCTGCGTTAGGGAATACAACAGTTGTCATATCGCGGCCTTCGCATACTATGCTGAGTGATTTTGTAATTTCGCGCATAAGATCATTTACAAGGTGGCGGATTTCTACAATTGCACTAACCTGACTTGCGTTGTTTGTTACACGGTCGTCGTGAAGATGTGCAGTTACATCTGTACCGTTTAAGATAAAATGGCCTTCTTTTGTATATTCGATTTTCTGTTTGCGGCAAAAATCAAGAGTGGCAGCTTCGTCTTTGTAGTCAATTCCTGCGTCCAGAACAGCAAGAGTGAGAGTACGGTAAAAACCACCGCTGTTCAAAAAAGTAAGATCATGTCTGTCTGCCAGCATTTTGGCAATAGTGCTTTTTCCAGTTCCAGCTGGTCCGTCAATTGCGATAATCATTTTTTATCCCCCGCTAATTTCAAAAGTCCATCTACTTCTTTAGAAGTTAAATCGCGGTGCTCTCCGGGTCTTAATTCTCCAAGAAGCACATTTCCTATTCTAACACGAACAAGAGATTTTGTCCCTATGTTCTGGCTTTCGAGCATTCTTCGGATTTCGCGGTTTTTACCTTCTATGAGGACTATTTTAATTTTGCGGGGTTTAAGGATTTCGCAGCGCACGCATTTGTAAAAAATGTTATCTATGCGTACACCGTGTTCCAGGAGCTTTGCGGTTTCAGGGCTTACATCCTGGCTAGTTTCTACTATATATTCTTTTTCTATTTGACTTGATGGATGGCTTAATTTTACAGCAAAGTCGCCGTCGTTTGTAAAAAGGATCATACCTTTGCTGTACATATCAAGGCGACCTACGTTGTAGAGTCGTTCCTTGTAGGAATCTTTTAAAAGATCAGCGGCTACCTGGCGGCCTTTTTCATCGCTTGAGGAGCATACAAAACCTGCAGGCTTATTCAAAAGCACATAGCACTTGCGTTCTTCAAGATGAACAGGCTTTCCGTCTACACAAACCTTGTCTGCTGAGCTTACTTTTGTTCCAAGCTCTGTTATAACTGTTCCGTTTACAGTTACGCGGCCATCTAAAATGATTTGTTCTGATGCACGGCGGCTTGCAACACCACAATGGGCGAGAAAAGCCTGAAGACGTGTTTGATTTTGAGAGGCAGTACTATCTTGCAAGTTCGAATCTCTCCTGGTCGTCTTCGTCGAGCTTTGGAAGTTCTGCAATTGAATTGAGCTGGAACAAACGCAAAAATTCCTTTGTTGTTCCAAAAAGAGTTGGGCGACCCGGTGCCTCTTTTTTACCTACTTCTTTAATTAAATTTCGTTCAATCAAAAGGCGGATCATATTATCTACGCTAACACCACGAATTGCTTCAATTTCGGCACGAGTAATTGGCTGTGAATATGCAATAATAGAAAGGGTTTCCATTGCCGATTTTGAAAGGCGGCCTTCCCTTTTTGAGCCGTACTGTTCTTTAAGCACAGCCCAGTATTCTTTTTTTGGAGTAAGGCACCAGCCGCCTGTAATCATTACAAGCTCAATGCCAGAGTTTTCTGCACTATATTTTTCTTTAAGATTTTCAAGACACTTCTCGGTTACTTCGTCAGAAAGCTGAGCCTTATTGGCAAGCACCTTAGCAGTGATTGGTTCGCTTTCCAAAAATAAAACTGTCTCGCATAACGCGGTTTCTTTATTGAATTCCATATCTTCCTTTAGTTACTGGTGAGTTCTTCTTCGTCCGGAACATAACCAGCGTTATCTTCCCGGGCACATATCTTTATATCACCAAATAGCTTATTTTGGAAGATGGTAATCATTTTAAATTTTACTGCTTCGAGAATGGCCATAAAGGCACAGATTATATCCATTGGGTTGTCGCGGCGGGTCAAAAGGTCAGTGAACATGCATTCTTTTTTGTCTTCGAGGAGTTCGTTCATCAGGGTGATTTTTTCGTTTACAGAGATCTCCTCGTACATGTTCAGGATCTTTTCATTTGAATACTGACCCATCATAGACTTGAAGATTGACTGCATCTGCTGGAGCAATTCCCATGTGTCTATTTCTTCCCACATTTCGTCGCTTTCTTCAAAAGGAAGTACGCGTTCAATCTTTTTGCGTTCAAAGTTCCATTCAGATTCGTCTTCCGGTTCTTCGAG